>WPCI01402397.1_pt1 | contig 24513 bp, 18 predicted proteins | sample 5399871 | NCBI WGS metagenome assembly WPCI01 (sample SAMN12869469, study PRJNA574797) | sludge metagenome | isolation source: wastewater treatment of pH7 | place: China:Beijing | collected 2019-05-20 | reverse complement strand
CGGCTTCGCTGGTCCCAACAGCTGCCAGATCTTGTGATCGAGAGCGGGGGGTGGGGCGGCTTGTCGCCCCGCGCCCGGCTCCTTTTTGGAGGTTGCACATGTCCAAGCGGCATCCCACGAGAGTGGCGGGCCTGCGATACGCACCTTGGCTACTGGGTCCCGGCATCATCGCGGGGCTCTTCCTCGTCATACCGCTCGTGGCAATTCTCGCGCGCACCCCGTGGACGGAATTCTGGAGCCTCATTTCCACCGAGGAGAGCTTGGACGCGTTGTGGCTGTCCGTGCGCACATGCCTGATAACGACGGCGGTGTGTGCCCTGCTGGGAACGCCGCTCGCTGTTGTGCTGGCGCGGATGCCGGACACATGGTGGGCGCGTGGCCTGCGCACAGTGGTGACGCTTCCAATGATGCTGCCGCCGGTCGTTGCCGGATTGGCTCTGCTGCTGACTTGGGGACGAAATGGCATGCTGGGCAGCCACCTGTCCGTCATGGGAATAGAAATCGGCTTCACAACCATTGCCGTCATCATGTCGCAGATGTTCGTGGCCATGCCCTTCCTCGTCACCTCGCTGGAGGGAGCCATCCGCTCGCGAGGTTTCCGCTATGAGGAGGCCGCCACTGCCCTGGGCGCCTCCAGGACTCGGACGTTCTTCCAGGTGAGCCTGCCCATCATGCTTCCGGCCTTTGTCTCGGCCACGGCGCTCGCGTTCTCCAGAGCACTGGGCGAGTTCGGGGCCACGATCACGTTTGCGGGTTCTCTGCAGGGAGTCACCCGAACGATGCCTCTGGCCATCTACCTGCAGCGTGAATCGAATACCAATCAGGCGCTCGCGCTCGCGGTGGTCCTCATCGTTTTGGCAATTGTCGCGATCATGGGCGCCAATGCTTTGGCGGGCCGCCTGCCCGGTGGGAGCATGGATCAGAGCCGTTCGGCCGTTCCTCAACATGGAGGGAAGAGCCGTGGGGAGGATGGTTCGCAGGCGAATGCGGACGGCAATGCAGTGGAATCGGCAGATGGCGAACCACAGCTCGGCGAGGTGAACATCACTCATCGTGGTGCCGTGCGGCCGGGTCCGGACATCGAGGTGGATGCCGCGGTCGCCGAGCGCGGTGTCGAGCTCAAGGTGTCGCTGCCGGGAGGTAAACTCACCGCGGTCATGGGACCCAACGGTGCTGGCAAGTCCACACTGCTCGGGCTCATCGCGGGAACGCTCGCTCCCTCGATTGGCGGAGTTGCCTTCATGGGCAATGACGACCCGCGGGTGGTGATCCTGCAACAGAACGCCCTACTCTTTCCTCACATGACGGCTCGTAGGAACGTGGAGTTCGCTCTGCGATGCACCGGGCTGAGTCGTAGTGTGGCGTCTCAGAGGGCGCTCGCCGAACTGGCCGAGGTTCGCTGTCGCGACTTGGCCGATCGCAGGCCGGACCAGCTTTCCGGCGGCCAAGCCCAGCGCGTGGCGATCGCTCGGGCCATGGCCGTCACTCCGGATGTGGTGCTTCTCGACGAGCCAATGGCCGGATTGGACGAGACCAGTGCCAACCGGGTGCGGGTGCTCCTTAGGGAGCGGCTTGCCAGCTCCGGAGCCACGGCCGTGCTGGTGACGCATGACCCCATAGATGCCCGGGAGCTGGCAGATGCGACTGTTCTGGTCCGCCACGGCCGGGTTTACGAGCGCGATCAGCCATTGTTCTGATCACGGGGTCGAGAATGGGTGATGCCTCGGAGTTGAAGCTCCGAGGCATCACTAATTCATGGCCGAGGCAGTCACCCAACCGTCAGTTCACCGTGGACTCGCCGAGTGTAACCTGCACTTCTCGCTGGGAGCCGTCAATGCCGACAACGGTCAGCGTGACGACATCTCCAATGCCATGCTCCTTGACCAGACCCGAGAGCATGCTCGGATCGGTGATCGCCGTGCCGTCCAGGGCAATGACGGTCTCGTCTGCGACGATGCCTGCGTCATCCGCGGCGGATCCCTCCAGCACCTCGACGATGCGAGCTCCGGGAGTGTTGCCCGAGGCCACGGTGACTCCGAGCGCGGGATTGCGTCCGATGACCACGGTGTCGCTCGTGGGATTGCCGGAGACCACCTGATCCACGATGTCCAGAGCTTGCGAAATGGGTACTGCGTAACCGTCAACCTGGGCTGAGGTGTTGCCGCGCGAGGCCGCCGTCGTCATACCCACAACCTCGCCGTCACTGTTGAACAGGGGACCGCCGGAGTACCCGGGCACAACGTCGGCGTCGGTGGCGATGAGGCCCGTGAGAACTTCACCATCGGTGGGGGAGGCCGCATCGGTGGCTGTGATGGTCTCGTCAAGACCGATTACCGAGCCATCAAGCTGGGTGAGGTATCCCTGTCCGGAACCGTTTCCGACGGCGGAGACCGCATCACCGATCTGGAGGCTGGCGGTATTCGTGGATACAGTGGGAAGGTCCTTGGCTCCCTCGATCTGGAGGACCGCCACATCGGCTGTGGCATCGTGACCGAGAACCTGCGCGGTGTACTCCTCACCGGTGTCGGCGAGGGTGATCTGCACGGTTTCTGATCCTGAGACCACGTGGTAGTTGGTCAGAACCAAGCCATCCGAACTCAAGATCATGCCGGTACCGGCGCCAGCCCCGTTGAACAGGAGGGTGTTGATGAGGACCACGCCCGGAGCCGAGTCGACGACCGTTCCTGCGTCCAGACCCGCTGCTGGAGAATCCTGTTGCCCGGGAACCGTGGGTTGATCGCCCTGCTGGTTGTTTCCCGGGGTCAACTGAGGGATCTGCGGTTGGCTGTCCTGAGTCTGAGTGGGACCGGAAGCGTTGTCTCCACCGAAGAAGCTGTTGAGTTGCGAGCCGATGATTCCGCCAAGAATCAGAGACAGCGACGCCGTCAGCCCAAGCAGAGACGTGGACCAGCGATGCTTGGGCTTCGTGGGCTGTTGGAGGGTGGACTGGGGCAATGTCGTATAGCCCCACGGTTGACCGCCCGGAACTCCCGGGGTGCCCGGCCCCGCCGCAAAGTTGGCGTAGGGTCCATTGGATGCACCGAAGGCAGAGGCCGGCGTCGCGTGGGGTTGTGAACCCTGAGGCTGGGAAGCTTCGGCAGAAGGTGCAAAAGGTGAGGTACCCGGAGCAGGAGCTTGGCCGTAGTCCATGGCATAGGGCTGGTACTGACCCTGGTCACGGGATGTATCTCCCTGAGTGCCGGATCCATGGGGCGAGGGTACTCCCTCGCCAGCGGGGTGCCCGTTCTCGCGAGGTTGGTTCCCGAATGGTGCGTGTGAATTATCGTTGGTCATAGCAAGCTCCTCTTACAACAAGGCTGTCGTAATTCCTGCTAACGATCAAACAACCTCACGTAGAGTGAAAACGGGGAGTTTCCTGGGAATCAACTGGAGGTGCGCGTGCCATGGCCGACACGTCTGAACGCCGTTGTCCGTGACGTGCCGCTCATCACACTCTAGGTCGTCGGGCCGATATTTCCAAATGCGGTCAGCCAGTGGACCACTTGGTCAACCAGTGGCCTTACGGCTTGATGTATGCGAAGCCCTGACCCTGACAGCTGACGATCTCCTCGATCCCCTGCGGAACAACGGAGATGACGTCGCTTGGAACATTGTCCTCCGGGATCTGCCGGTTACGGAGCGAGTTTCCACAGATCCGGAACTGAACGCCTGCCTCATGCAGCGCGAGCATCCGCTTGCCGTGTTCGGGGTGGACATCGAAGCCATTGAAGGAGCGCACCGCTGCGCCGTTGATGACAACAACGAGTTCTGACTCCGTTCCATGTTTTGCGGCATAGTACTCAAGATTGCTGAGCAGCTGCTCCCAACGGTTTTCTTCGTCAATGTGGAACACGACGTTGGTCATGTTGTCTCCTCTGTGTGCGTGGTGGCTGGTCAAGCCCTGTGCAGTCCGGTCTCGTCCTGGAAGACCTGAGACGTAGAATACAGGTTCAGGGACCTAGGTCCGGTGCATTGGCGCTTTTCTCTCTTCCCAATCTACTCGCCCATTCAGCGAAAATGGAGCTTTGTGGCCACAAAATGGTGTCTCGCAGTTTGGGAAATAGACGGCTGTGGTGCGGGCGTAGCGGCGGTGCCGCTTCCACACGGTCTGCCACGGCCCGAACTCGCCGCGCGGCAGATCCCGCCACCCCGGCATGGAATGGATGGATGATCGCGTCCACCACCCGACGATCATCACGGAACGGATGTCCCCGCCGCCCAGTGTTCGAGGACCGCGAGGGGCTGATCAACGCCCACTGCGCATCCATCAAACGACGAGTATGAGAATCAATCTCTGAAGACATACGCCCACAGCCACGCTTCAACCACCAGACACACACGTCAGCGGATTGATTCGGAGTTTTCCCGGTTCCGGGTGGAGCGGATGGGGTTGAGGGCCTTCTCATTTTCTTCATGGGTGCACAGCGTTGAGCGGTGCCTTAATTGGCGCGGCTCAACGCTGTGCACCCACTTGTGGAGCGCAGGCCCACTCCACCCCGCGCATCAATCGTCCAGGGCCGAACTGTAACCAGACTGTCCCGTAACCCGGACTGGCCTGCGATTAGATCCAACTGGAGAACCACATGTGCGCCTGCCACCACTCGTAGCCGGTCGTCGTGCCCCACCACAGGGGCATCCAGAACACGGCCGCGGCAACGATGATTCCGGTGGCGATACCGAAGGCGACCAGTGTTGACTTGGTGGTCGCCGGGGGCTGCCACCATGGCAGGAGCGCGCCGGGATCGGCAGAATCCTCCGTGGCCGTGTCCTCCCAGTCGAGCTCGGAGGTGGGATCGTCTTCTTGCTGATCGGTGATCGCGTCCTCCCACACGTGGGTGGGGGCGTGTGGGGGGCCCAATGTGTTGGTGAGGAAAGCGATTCCGTAGCTGAGGGCTAGAACAACGAAGGGTAGGAATGCCACCGCATAGAACTGGAAGATGGTGCGGTCGATGTAGATCAACCACGGTGCCCACAGGGCGAGGTATCCCGCGAGGATGCTCCACGCACGCCAATCACGATTGCGCAGCGCCCCCCACAACACGATGAGCAGTCCGACCAGGGCGAACCACCACACCGCTGGATTACCAACTGAGGTGATTGCCTGCACACACTCGGACCCCGGGCACTGATCCGCCATTTCCTCTCGTCCCACCCAGAAGAAGGAAACGGGCCTCGCCTGAAAGATCCACTGCCAAGCTTGCGACTGATAGTCGTGGGGGGTGGATAGCCCGTTGTGAAAGTCCCACATGGATTGGTGATAGTGCCACAGAGAATTGAGGGCATCGGGCGCCCACGGCAGAGGCAGCTCTTCGCCCCGATCGAGAGCCTCCTGTGCCCAATTGCGAAAGTATCCGTTCGGATTGCGGAACCACGGATACCACGTGGCCAGATAGGTGAGGATGGCGGTGGGCACAAGCGCGAGAAACGCGGGTAGTCCCTCGCGGAACACCGCGCTGCCAAACCATAGCCGCACCTGAACCGCCCGCCTCGCGCAAGCGCCCCAGACGAAAGCGAACATGCCGAACACGGCAACCGCGTAGATCGCTGACCATTTGACCCCGCACGCCAAGCCCAGAAGAACCCCGGTGGACACCATCCACGGCCGGAAGAAGATGCGCGGACCCCACGGGTCGCTTGTTCTGCCGTCGCCACACAGCTGGCCTGTTGCCACCCGATGAGCCAGTCGTGCCCGGGCCCAGTCGCGATCAAGGAGGAGAGTGGTGAACGCGGCGAGCGTGAAGAAAGCGAGGATGTTGTCAAGGATGCCGGTGCGTGACATGACGATCCCCATCCCGTCCAATGCCATGGCGAGCCCCGCGAAACATGCGAGAAGAGGAGAACGGAAGAGCCGCAGGGTGATGTAGACGAGGAGTAGGACCGCACCGACGCCCAGAAGGGCGGTGGTGAAGCGCCACCCCACACCGTTGTCTCCTCCGAACAAGGCCTGGCCAGCGGCCATCAGCCATTTGCCCAGGGGTGGGTGGACCACGTAGTCGGGCTCGGTGGCCGACAGCCCGGAGTAGTCTCCCTTCAGAAAGAGATCATTTGCATTCTCGGCCCAGGATCCCTCGAATCCCTGTGTGCGAAGTGAGAAAGCTCCCTTGACGTAGTAGGTTTCGTCAAAGACCAGCGCATGGGGATGATTGAGATTCCAGAAGCGGGTCACGAATGCCACGATGCCCGCCAGCAATGCGGCGAGCCATCCGCGGCGCGCCAGCGGTCCGGGAAGACGGCCAACCACCCCGAGCCTCCCGCGCAGCTCGGACTCCCAACGTCCGGATTCGGCTGCCGTCAGGTCTGCAATCCCGAGAGCCGTCGGCAAGGGACTCTCGTTGGTCTCGTTGGCGGGAATTCTTTCGTCACGAATTGCTGCCGACGACGGCGCACCCGCCGGGTCCGGCGAAGGATCGGAGTCTGTTGAAGGGATGGGATGTGAGGTCACATCGCAAATTCTAGCGACCTGTGCCAGAGTGGTGGGCATGGCTGGAATGATCATCCTCGCGGCAACCCCGATCGGGAACGATGCCGATGCCTCGTTGCGACTGCGCAGCGAGATGGAACAAGCCGACGTCATAGCGGCCGAGGACACGAGAAGATTCCTCAATCTCGCGGCGCGTTTGGATGTCGCCATCACCGCGCGGATGCTCTCCTACTACGAACACAATGAGGCCGAACGAGGCCCTTATCTTCTGGAGCTGGCTCGCTCGCAGCGGGTCTTGGTGGTGACGGACGCCGGGATGCCGTCTGTCTCGGACCCCGGATATCGTCTGGTGTCCAGGGCCCATGGGGCCGGGGTGCCCGTGACCGTGGTTCCGGGACCATCAGCGGTGCTGACAGCACTGGCCGTGTCGGGTCTCGCGACGGATCGCTTCTGTTTCGAAGGTTTCCTGGCTCGCAAGGAGGGAGAGCAAAGCGCCCAGTTGGCGCAGCTGGCACTCGAACAGCGGACAATGGTCTTCTTCGAATCTCCGCGCCGCCTGCCCGCCACGCTGATTGCGATGGAGGCGGCTTTCGGGGCAGGGCGTCAGGCCTGCGTCTGCCGGGAGCTCACCAAGACTCACGAGGAGGTCGCCCGTGGAAGCCTTGCGGAACTGGCAGAACGGTTCGCGGCGAATGTGCGGGGCGAGATCGCCGTCGTCGTTGCCGGAGCGGACGGAGCCCGAGTTGATCTACAGGCCGCCGTCGACGAAACCCTCGCACTTGATCGTGCGGGACTGCGCCTCAAGGATGCGGCCGCGCATGTGGCAAGCCGTGCGGGACTGCGCAAGAAGGAAGTGTACGAGGCAGCGCTGGCCGCACGCTGATTGAGTGAGCTGTTGAGTGTATGCCGGTTGAGTGGAGCATGAGAAGCAGGCGGAATCGAAATTCGCTGGATTGAGCAGTTTTTGTTACGTCGGTTGAGCGCAGCAGCGCGGAGTCGAAACCAAGGAATCCGGTGGGTTTCGACTCACTGCGTTCGCTCAACCGACGGGATGTTCATCCAGCCGGTGGGGTAACCATACTCGCTCAACCGGCGGGCAGGCCCCTACTCACTCCTTGGTGGGGTCGAAGTCGATGTCGGAGAAATCGAAGTCGTCGTCGGATACCTCTTCGGAGAAGTCGAACTCCTCGCTGTCAAGATCGAAATCGCCCAGATTCTCAAGGTCGTAGTCCTCTTCTTCCGAACTGCCATCGCGTTGGGTGATGGCCTGGATGCCGGCGCTCACCAGGCCGCCGAAATCGAAGTCCTCCTCGAAGTCGTCGTCGGTCTGGTTGTCCGGATCCGCATCGTCGTCGTAGTTGTCCTCGATGTCCTCCTCGCCGAACTCGGCTCCGTCCAATTCGGCGGTGCTGAGTACGCCGCCGTATTCGTTGAAGGAATCCGGATCGCCCGGGATTTCCGCGTCTTCGCCCTCCTCGTAGAATCCGAACGCTTCGACGGAGAGAATCTGCTCGACGCCGGCCTCGTCCAGCTCTTTGCGGGCTTCCTCACCCAGCTCCTCGCTGACGGGAACCGTCAGGTCGGACAGAACCCGCACAGGCCACCCGGCGCGCAGGCCATCGAGCGCCGTCTCCTTGACGCAGTGGGACTCGGCGATGCCAACGATGTCGAGGGACTCGACCCCCGCGGAGCGCAGAATATCCTCCAGACTGCGGTCCTGAGCATCCACTCCCTCGAAGCCGGAGTAGGCCGCAGCGTACTCACCCTTCTTCACCTCGGCGTCGATGGGCAGGGATGCAATGGCCTCATGAAGCTCGGCCTCGGGCGTCCCCGCCAGTCCATGAGGGGGCCAGGAGTCAACGAAATCGGGAGTGTCGGAGAAGTGTGAACCAGGGTTCACGTGCCAATCCTGAGTGGTGACGATGAGGGCGTATTCGTCCAGATTGTCCGTCGCGAAGTCCGCGATCTTCTCAGCGATCTCGTTTCCTCCCTCCACGGCCAAAGCCCCACCCTCGCAGAAGGTGGGCTGGACGTCCACGATGACGAGTGCTCGAGTGGTTTCCTCCATGTTGGACTCCTTGATGGGTGCGGCTTGGGTGGGTGGCTGTGGTTCATATTCGAGTATGAGGGCAGCGAGACCGGATGTGTAGTCCCTTTGCTCGCCGTGAGATTCGATTCTCGGATTGGTGCCGAGTCTGATTTTACGACCGACTGACGCCGTGAGCCGACTTCTTGTCAATGTGAGCCGACTTCTTGAAAAAAGGTGATGCTTTGCGGGGAAGGATAGGAAATAATGATGATGACGGGTTGAAAGTTCAAGGACTTCGTTCAGGTGAGGTCTTGCGGAGAACCTGTCCTGCACTCGCCGAGAAACCCACATAAACCCACATGAAATAACTGTGGGAATTCATTGTTTGCTGGTGTAATGTCTGCTGCAGCGGTGGGTAACAAGGACGAAACCGCCGCACGAATGGGGATGGAATCCTCCTTCGGACTTTTGTCAGCCGCTCATGTGCACAGATGCACAGCGTTGGATGGGGGTCACGTGTACGCGGATCAACGGCACCAAATGATCCTTGACGAACTGAGTCTTTCGGGGCGAGTTTCAGTCACCGAATTGGCCACGAAGTTCAATGTGGCCACCGAAACCATTCGGCGCGACCTTGATCATCTTGGAAAACTGCGTACTCTCAAGCGCGTACACGGTGGGGCAATACTCGCTCCCACCGGTGCGGTTGAGCCGGATCTGATAACGCGCATGCGGACCAACATGGCCGCAAAACGACGTATTGGGAGGGCCGCTGCGGCACTCCTGGAACGCCGTGCCAACGCCACCATCATGATTGATGCTGGTTCCACGACCGGATCTCTTGTTCCCAACCTGCCACGCGGTGCGGGCCCGATTGTCACGGACGCCTTGGCCATCGCCCAAGCGGTACTGGACCAGGGGCACGAGGTCTACATTCTGCCAGGACATCTGCGAGAGTTGTCCCACGCCGCAGTGGGTTCCACAACGGTGGATTCCTTGCGCGGCTACCACCCCGATATCGCCTTCCTTGGCTGCAACGGAATGGACGATGCCGGATTCACCACTCCCGACCCTCAAGAAGCCGCGGTCAAGACGGCGATGGTGACGCAGAGTGATCTGTGCGTGATGATGGCGGATTCCTCCAAGCAGGGAGCCCATCATCTCGCGAGCTTTGCTCCGTTGGATGCGATCGACATCCTCGTCAGCGATACCGATCTTTCCCCTCATTATGTCCAACACCTGCAAGACCATGGAATCGAGGTCATCTGCGTATGATTATCACCCTCACAGCCAACCCGTCACTGGACCGGACGGTCACGCTGTCATCCGAGCTGGTCCCGGGCGGAGTCCACCGAATTGAAACGGATCGTATTCAACCCGGTGGCAAAGGAATCAATGTGGCTCTGGGAGTCCGGCAAGCGGGCCTGGAGACGCTTGCGGTATTCCAGTGTTCCCAGTCCGATCCGCTGCTCGCGCTGCTGCAGGAGGTGGACCTGCCATGCCGTGTCAGCCCCATCGACGGCCCGGTGCGCACCAACATCACCGTTCTGGCCGGTGGAGTGACCACCAAGATCAATGAGCCCGGGCAGTCCTTGTCAATCGACGAGGTTGCGTCTTTGGAACGGACGTTGACCGGGGTCGTCAACGAGGGAGACACCATCATGCTCTCCGGTTCGCTGGCCCCCGGACTGCCCGACGACGAATATGCCCGCTTGGTGCGGCAGTTGCGTGCCAAGGGTGCTTGGGTGGGTGTCGACACTTCGGACGCACCCCTGGTGGCGCTCGCGGACCAATTCGACATCGCGGCCCCGGACTTCCTCAAGCCCAATGCCGAGGAACTGGGGCAGCTGACCGGCCGCGACGGCGTGGAACTTGAAGAAGCGGCGGGACGTGGGGAACTGGAGGCGGTGCGCGATGCGGCCGCAGCACTTCACGAGCGTGGGGTCGGCGAAGTCCTTGTCACGCTCGGAGGGTCGGGTGCTGTTCTCGCCACCTCCGAAGGCATCTGGTACGCCCCGTCACCCAAGGTCAACGTGATCTCCACCGTTGGTGCCGGAGACTCGGCCACGGCAGGCTACCTGATCGCGAGGGTCGCGGGGATGTCCGCTCCCGAACGACTTGCCCATGCCATTGCCTACGGCTCCGTTGCCGTTTCCCTTCCCGGGACAACCATTCCGAGACCGGATCAGGTCAATCCCGATGTCGACGCCGTCGTCGTCCTCTAAAACCCACAAACCACAGAAATCTCAGAAAGGACAACGCCATGTCCAATGACATGATGACTCCCGAGCTCGTGCGGCTCGGAGTCACGATCGACGGCGGCAAACACGCCGTCATAGCAAAGATGGCTGAGGTGATTGCTGCAACCGGAAGGGCTGAGAAGGCAGGCCTCGAAGAGGCCATGCTCGATCGCGAGGCCAAGTTCGCCACCGGAATGCCCGGTGGAATCGCCATTCCGCATTGCCGTACCTCGGCCGTGACACAGGCTGCGCTCGGTTTTCTACGTTTGGACACCCCGATCGATTTCGGTGCCAAGGATGGTCCCGCGGACATCGTCATCGGAATTGCCGCTCCAGACGAGTCCGGTTCCGACCACATGAAGTTGCTGGCCCAGCTCTCCCGGGCTTTGGTACGGCCCGGATTCGTGGATTCGCTGCGAGCCGCGGAATCGGAGGAGGAGGTGGCCGCGCTGGTCATGGGCGTCATTGCCCCGAAGCCCACCCCTGCGGCCGCGCAGAAGGCTGTCCCCGCTGCCACCGCAACCGATTCGGACAAGCCCGTGCTTCTCGCGATCACCTCGTGCCCCACGGGTATTGCCCACACCTACATGGCTGCCGAGTCCCTCGAGGCTGCGGCCAAGGAAAAGGGTGTTGAGCTGCATGTGGAGACGCAGGGCTCCGGTGGAATCGAGCCGTTCAAACCTGAGGTCATCGCCAAGGCTGGCGCGATCATCATTGCGGCGGACGTCGGTATCTCCGGGCGTGATCGCTTTGCGGGCATGCCGCTCATCGAGTCGGGCGTCAAGCGACCGATGGCCAAGGGCGAAGCGGAGAAGATGATCGACGAGGCCGTTGCGGCCGCCAAGGACCCGAATTCCAAGAAGGTCCAAGCGACTGGTGGTTCCTCGTCGTCCGATGGAGACGGTGGCGCGAACGTCGGTTGGGGCAAGCGCATCCAGCAAGCCCTGATGACCGGTGTTTCCTACATGATCCCCTTCGTGGCGGCCGGTGGTCTCCTGACCGCGCTCGGCTTCCTCATCGGCGGCTACGACGTAGCCTTCGTTTCCGCCGATGTCGTGGGCGGATATTCGTTCACCAACCTGCCCGACCACATGCCCTACCTTCAGAACGAGGTGGAGATGCTGACCGACAGGTCGGGCATGCTGCTGTACCTCGGTGCCGTGTTTGCCTTCCTCGGATCGCAGGGCATGGGCTTCCTGGTTGCCGCACTCTCCGGATACATTGCCTTCGGACTGGCCGGACGGCCCGGCATCGCCCCCGGATTCATCGGCGGAGCGGTGTCCGTGTTCGTCGGTGCAGGCTTCCTCGGTGGCCTCGTCACGGGTATTCTCGCGGGTCTGATAGCCCTCTGGTTCACCAAGCTGAAGCCGCCGCGCTGGTTGGCAGGCCTCATGCCGGTGGTCATCATCCCGCTCATCACGACGCTCATCGTGGGTGGCCTCATGCTGATCCTGCTGGGGACTCCGCTGGCATCTCTCATGACGGGGCTGCAGGACGGACTGACTGGCATGGCCGACCGTGGACTGGGAGTGGTCCTTGGACTCATTCTCGGTCTGATGATGTGCTTCGACATGGGTGGTCCGGTGAACAAGGCCGCCTACCTGTTCGCCACCGCCGGTCTGTCCGCCGGAGTCCTCGGTCAGAACGAGGCTCCGTTCCAGATCATGGCCGCCGTCATGGCGGCAGGCATGGTTCCACCGTTGGCGATGGCCCTCTCGACCACCATCCGGCGAAATCTCTACACCGAGGCAGAACGCGAGAACGGCACGACGGCATGGCTACTCGGTGCCGCCTTCATCTCCGAGGGTGCAATCCCGTTCGCCGCTGCCGATCCGCTGCGCGTGATCCCTTCCATGATGACCGGTGGTGCCGTCACTGGCGCCATCATCATGGCCCTGGGAGTTGGGTCGCAAGCTCCGCACGGAGGAATCTTCGTGTTCTTCGCGATCACCAATATCTTGGGATTCATTCTGGCGATTGCTGCGGGCACGGTGGTGGCCGGACTGCTCGTCACGTTCCTCAAGGCTCGCTCAGCGTCCAAGAAGAAGGAAGCTGTTGCCGCCTGAGTGAGGAACTCACACGGGTGACCTTGTCCGTGTGAGCACAGGTCGGGCGAGAGGCAATGCGGCCGGAGATCTCGTTGGGGTCTCCGGTCGCAGAGCCCCACCTCCCTCGAGTCAGCGCCCACCGCCTTCCAGCAAGTGGACACGCTCAACGAAAGTTGCACCAATCCATTCATTTCAATAACAAATGCACATTGTTGGTTTAGCATTTAAACCGAGATCCCAGTTCAAAAGGAGAACACTATGGCTACTCGTACTGCTGTTGTCGGCTCGCAGGTCGGCCTGCACGCTCGTCCCGCATCCGTGATTGCTGAAGCTGCTGCTGAGTATGATGACGAGATCCTGCTGAGTGTCGATGGCGAAGAAGGCGTGGATGCCTCCTCCGTCATGCTCATCATGACTCTTGGCGCCGAGAAGGGCGTCGAGGTGACCGTTGAGTCCGACAATGCAGAAGCAGTGGAGAAGATCGCTGCTCTCATCGAGACGGATCTGGACGCCTGAGCGTCGGACCGAAGTAATGAGGGAGGTACAGGCGGCGTGGAGCTGCTTGCCTCCTGAGGAAGAGGCCCTGCGGATGCGGGGCCTCTTCCCTTGCCACCGGCGGATGGGCCTTGATGTCGAATCTGGCCCGCGCTGGCCTTGCCGGAGAGGTCCCATTCAGAGCGGGAGGTAACGGCTGTGACAGAGCCGGTTCCGTGGCCTCTTGCCGGTTGCCGGATCGCGGGTACCCGACTCTGAAGCGGTCCGCCCCAAGGATCGGCAAGTCAACAGCGTGAATCCGTTGGGCAAATGTGCCGCCGCTTGTGCGGGGAAGTAGTCTTGTACCTATGTCGCATATTCTTTCCGCAGTTGCCTGGCCGTATGCCAACGGCCCCCGCCATATCGGCCACGTGGCTGGCTTTGGCGTGCCCTCCGATGTCTTCTCCCGCTACATGCGAATGCGCGGCGAGGACGTCCTCATGGTCTCAGGTACCGATGAGCACGGCACGCCAATTCTGGTGGCAGCTGAGGAAGCGGGCGTCACGCCCAAGGCGCTCGCGGACAAGAACAATCGCATCATTGTCGAGGATCTTGTTGCCCTTGGTCTGTCCTATGATCTTTTCACCCGCACCACCACGGTCAACCATGAGCGGGTCGTGCAGCAGATGTTCGAGGTCTGCCGCGACAACGGCTACATGATTGTCCAGGACACCGCAGTTGCCATTGATCCCGTGAGCGGAAACACCCTTCCCGATCGCTACATCGAGGGTACTTGCCCGATCTGCGGTGCGGATGGAGCTCGCGGCGACCAGTGCGACAATTGCGGTAACCAGCTTGATCCCCAGGACCTGATCAACCCGATTTCCAAGGTTTCGGGTCAACCCCCGGAGTTCAAGGTCACCGAGCACTATTTCCTCGATCTGCCCGCGCTTGCGGAGTCGCTGGGCGTGTGGCTGAACGAGGTGGAAGCCACCGGCGAGTGGCGCCCCAACGTCATTTCCTTCTCCAAACATCTTCTCGATGACGTCCGCCCGCGTGCCATGAGCCGCGACATCTCCTGGGGCATCCCGATTCCGGGCTGGCTGGACCAGCCCAACAAGCGCCTGTACGTGTGGTTCGACGCCGTCATTGGTTATCTTTCAGCCTCGGTCGAATGGGCACGCCGTCGCGCAGCAGACGGCACCGGCAGCGTTGACGACTGGCGCGCGTGGTGGAACGATCCCGAGGCGCTGTCCTACTACTTCATGGGCAAGGACAACATCGTCTTCCATTCCCAGATCTGGCCCGCAGAGTTACTGGCTTACAACGGCAAGGGCAGCAAGGGCGGCCAGCCCGGTGTGCTCGGCGAGCTGAACCTGCCCACCCAGGTCGTGGCTTCCGAATTCCTCACCATGGAGGGCAAGAAGTTCAGCTCGTCCAAGGGCGTGCTCATCTATGTGCGCGATGTGCTGTCGCGCTACCAACCGGACGCGTTGCGCTACTTCATCTCCATTGCGGGTCCAGAGACCTCCGACTCCGACTTCACCTGGGCCGAGTTCGTGCGTCGCAACAACTCCGAGCTGGTGGCCGCGTGGGGCAACCTCGTCAATCGCACCGCGGCGATGATTGCGAAGAACTTCGGAGAGATCCCGGCAGCGGCAGAACTTGAGGACATCGACAGGCAACTGTTGGATCTCATCGGCGGCGGCTTCGAAACCGTGGGCGATGCCATTGCCCATCACCGCCAGCGAGCTGCGCTCGCCGAGGTCATGCGCCTAGTGGGCGAGGCCAATGCTTACGTCACACGTACCGAGCCATTCAAGCTCAAGGCTCCAGAGGTACGCGATCGCCTCGCCACGGTTCTCAACACGCTGGTCCAGGTCGTCTCTGACCTCAACACCATGATGTCCGTGTTCCTACCGCATTCCTCAAATGCCATCGACCAGGTGCTGGGCGGAGCGGGAGATCTTGCTCCGATGCCTCGCCTCGTCCAAGTGGAGGACCTCGACGGCGGCGATCCCTACCCGATCATCACCGGCAACTACACGGATCTGCGCCCATGGGCTTCGGTCCCCGTGGTGCCGGGCACCCCGATTTCCAAGCCGAAGCCGGTCTTCCAGAAGCTGGACGAATCCGTCGTCGAAGAAGAGCTGGATCGCCTGCGTGGCATCGTGGAGGACTCGGAGTAAAGAGCTCGAATCCGGCAGGTGTGCCCGCCCGGTTGTACCCGACAACGGTGACCGCTGACCCGCAACGTTCTTGGTTGCGTCGGGGGAGGTTGTCGCCGTCAGTTGTGCGTGGTGGAGATGAGTCAGACGTCCCGCTTCTTGCGGGACAATCGTGGGGCGGAAGACATTGGCGGGACGGGGTGAACTCCTCCGGGGTGTGAAGGGCGCTGTCCCTGGAACGAAAGAGACGATTCAACGTGGGTAACAACAAGAAGAAGCGGCACGTCTATCCGGATGTCCCGGAGATTTTGCCATTCACGATAGTGGACAACCACACCCATCTACCGGTCCGCGGCGATCGAGATTACGACTTCGGTGTCGACCCGGAAGAAGGCAAGGGCAAGCCGCTCTCCATCCCGGGGCACTTGGAACGCATGGAGCAGGCGGGGGTGCGCCACGCGATTACCTGCGGATGCGAGGTGCCCACCCTGCAACCCACGATCGAGCTGGCACGGGCATTTCCGGAACAGCTCTCGGCGGCCATTGGGATTCATCCCAACGACGCGCCGTTGCACTGTGGAATCACCGAGGAGTCGCCGGACGGCATGACCCACGGTCTGGACCTGTGGCACCGTGAGTATTCGTTGGACGACGCCGTCGCGCTGGTTGCGGATCTCGCACGGGAGCCGGGTGTGGTCGCCATTGGAGAAACGGGTCTGGACTATTTTCGTACCGCTGAGGCGGGCAGGCGGGCGCAGGAGGAATCCTTCCGTATGCACATCGAGCTCGCGAAGGATTTGGATCTGCCACTGCAGATCCATGATCGCGAGGCACACGCTGATTGCATCCGAATCCTGAAGGAGTGCGGGGCACCGGAGCGGACGGTGTTCCACTGCTTCAGCGGAGACCGCCAGATGGCTGAGATCTGTGCGCAGAACGGGTGGTACGGAAGCTTTGGCGGCACGATGACCTACCCGGCCAATGATGATTTGCGCGAAGCTTTTGCCGCTTTTCCGGATGAGCTCATTCTCGCGGAGACCGATGCTCCGTACCTGACCCCGGTCCCATGGCGCGGCCACCCCAATGCGCCGTATGCCGTCGCGTACACCGTCCGTTGTCAGGCAGAACTGCGTGGAGTTGAGCTACGGGAATGGTGCGAGCGAATCGACGCCAACTCCCATGATGTGTACGGCGTCTAGCCGAGCCGCGAGAAGGCAGGGTTGAGGTCCTTCTTGTTTTCTTCGTGGGCGCACAGCGTTGAGCCGTGCCAATTGAGGCACCGCTCAACGCTCCACGCCCACTTGTGGAGGGAAAGTCGGGACATCAACGCCAAGAAACGAGGGCGGGTTCCATCAACACAACGCTGATGGAACCCGCCCTCTGACAATTCAGGGAGAAGTCAGCGGCCGAACGGTCCGGCTCGCGAGCTCCCTGGGAGTCTAGGAACTGAACGGCTGCTGGTCAGGATTCTGCTGGCCGAATGGGTTCGGCTGCTGGTTGAACGGCTGCTGGCCGGGGCCAGGCTGTCCATACTGGTTCGGCTGATTGCCCCACGGCTGTGCGGGAGGCTGCTGGCCGGGAGCCGGGAACGGTCGTTGAGCGCTGTTGGCGGGGAAGCCCTGTGCGCCGGGCGCAGGGAAGCCGGGCCCGGGATAGGGTGCACCAAAAGCCTTCGGAGCCTGGTTGGCGCTGTCGATCGCCTTCTTGACTCGAGTGCTGAAGAGGATGCCCGTGCCAATGAGTCCAATGCTGGCCGCGCACAGCAGCCAGAATCCGATACCGCGGGAGATGGTGATGCCGTACGCTTCCATGTCTCCCAGGTAGCCGTCAACGCCGGTGGGAGAGAAGTTGCGGGCGATGTTGATGGCAAGCACGATACCCGCCGCGGTGACGAGGCCTGAGGAGGACAGAAGTTGCTTGGGATTGATGCGGGGTACGAACTGTAGCACCAGAGGAATGAGCGCAACGATGAGGAAGATGAGCGCGAAGATGAACGGTCCCTCGGAACCTCCGTTGGCCCACGAGATCGACTCCGAGCTGTACATTGCGACTTCGACCGTGAAGTAGGGCAGGAAGAGTGCAATGAAACCAATCACGATCGGGATGTCACACATGACGAGGTTGGTGACGGCGTCCTTCGGAGAGATGAGAGGGCGTGGGCCGAAGGGGTTGGGCTGCTGTGCGTACTGGCCGGGACCGGGCTGTCCGGGAGCTCCCTGAGGTGCAGCTCCGTAGGGCCCGGGGCCGTAACTGTTGGGTGGAGTATTTGTGCTCATGAAGACGACACTAACAGCCGCGGCACCGAAGGCGGGCACCGGTGATGGACTTTGGTCCCCATCAAGGGCGGGTTTCTCAATCGGGGGAGCATTGCGGTACTGTGTGGGGCTTCCCACTGGCGTCAATATTACGCGATGGTTACACTCGATATAGTTTTGTTATAAAGCAGTGATTGAGCTGCTATCCGACGGTGACCTGGAGGAACTAAGTGGGGCGACATAGTGGAGCGTCTGAATTATCGGGCGCGATGCAAAACGAGCGCATTGGTGCTCGCCGTGCAGCCCTCATGGCTGAACGCTCTTCGAAGGTTGTGGAGCCTCAGGCTGATTCACCTTCTGTGGTTTCGCCTTCTCTGGAGGCCGTCGCTCCGGTGGTCAGGAACGATGGTTCCGCATTTGCCGCGTCGAGTCTCACAACTGTTCCCGTCCCGGCAACAACCAATGTTGTCACCATTGAGATCCCTTACGCGCGTCCCCACGTCTCTGCGGTGAAGAATTCACGCGTGGCTGCCGCAATGATTGTTGCCGCAGCATCGATGTTCGGCGCTGCCACGGCTGTGTCCGCGGATTCCCCGGACAGTCACACCGCCAACACGAAGGCGAAGGGAGCCGCTTCTCTGGCGTCATTGACGGTCCCCAGTCTTGAGACGGTTTCGGCAGCAGCGACGGACGAGGTCTCCTTCACGGTGAAGGTGGATGGCGCGTCACAGGACATCACAACGGATCAGCCGACTCTGGGCGATGCGCTGCGCGAAGCCGGCGTCGTTCTCGGTGCGGATGACAAGGTGTCTGCTTCGTTGTCCGAGCGAGTTGAGAATGGCTCTGTCGTTACCATCGTCCGCGTTTCGACGACGACGATCTCGCAGGACGCCGTGGATGCGCACGAAACCTCCGAGATCGAGGATCCGGAACTCGCCAGGGGTGAGCGGGTCGTCGAGACGGAGGGCGTGGATGGCCTGTCCGTCAACACCTACGAGGTGACGCTGGAAGACGATGTCGAGACCTCGCGAGTCCAAGCCATGGAGGTCATCAAGACTGCGCGCGTGGACGAAGTGGTGCGGGTGGGTACGAAGGAAGCTGCGGGCGAAGCGTCCACGGCAGGATCCACCGACCAAGCGGCTACAACCTCGGAGAGTTTCAGCGGCTCTGCCCAGAGCGTCTCGGTCGGTCGCGCCGTGCCATCCGGAGAGGCTCAGAACATTGCTCTGTCCATGATGGCGAGCTACGGCTGGGGCGATGACCAGTTCTCCTGCTTGGTTCCCCTCTGGCAGCGGGAGTCGGGGTGGCGCTCTGACGCAGCCAATCCGAGCAGTTCCGCCCGCGGAATTCCCCAGGCCATGATGAGTGTGCATTTCGGCGCCAATTGGCAGTCGAACCCGGCGGCCATCGAGTGGATGAACTCGCCGTCGCAGCAGATCAGCTGGGGACTCAACTACATTGCCGGACGCTATGGAAATCCGTGCGGCGCTTGGGCTCATTCGCAGGCCACTGGCTGGTACTGATGCCGCAAGGTTCCACACACCTCGGTCTTCTGAATCCCACTGACATTCGTCAACTGGCAACGGCCCTCGGCAAGCGGCCCACAAAGACGCTGGGTCAGAATTTTGTTCATGATGCGGGCACTGTACGTCGTATTGTGCGTGACTCCGGAGTGGGCAGCGGGGACGCCGTTCTCGAGATCGGTCCGGGACTGGGCTCGTTGACACTGGCGCTGCTCGAGGTGGGGGCAGAGGTCTCCGCCGTGGAGATCGACCCCGTGCTCGCGGGCGCGCTGCCAACGACCATCGCCGCACACATGCCCGAGGCAGCTTCACGGTTCGCTGTGCAGTTGATGGATGCGATGAACATTTCCGGCCCCGCGGCTCTCGCTGTCCCGGACAGCCATGCGATGCATGAGGCCGGGGCAGGCTTCAAACCCCGGCACCTTGTGGCGAATCTGCCATACAACGTGGCCGTGCCCGTTCTTCTCACCCTTCTGGAGCGGCTGCCGAGTCTGGAGACCGTGCTGGTGATGGTTCAGGCCGAGGTTGCAGATCGGCTGGCCGCGTCCCCCGGTTCGCGAACCTACGGTGTGCCCTCGGTCAAGGTGGCTTGGTATGCCGATGCCGCGCGTGGAGCCAAGGTTTCCCGCAACGTCTTCTGGCCGGTCCCGAATGTGGATTCGGCCCTGGTGTCGATGCGCAGACATCCGATTCTCACTGACACTCCTCGCGAAGAGGTCTTCGCCGTAATCGATGCGGCCTTCGCGCAGCGACGCAAAACTCTGCGTGCCGCGCTCGCCCCGTGGGCGGGTTCCCCGGTCCGTGCCGAGGAGATTCTGGTGCGTGCCGGCGTCGACCCACAAGCGCGTGGTGAGAAACTCGCCATCACCGAATTCATCGCCATTGCGGACGCGGCGCGCGGCTTCTCGAGTCCTGTCGGAACCCCGGACTAGGCTGAAGGCTAGCGAGCCCCCGTTCCTTCGTCGTGGAGGGTCGTGAGGAAGGGGTTCCATGGATCAGGCAATGCACCACCAATGGCTGGTGGCTGAACGCCGTATCGATGGTGCCCTTGCAGGAATCACGCTGTGCGTCCTGTGGTTCCTTGCGCTGCCGATCACGGTACTGCTGACGGAACTCACGTGGAACTCACAGTTTTCCATGGCGTTGGTCGTCTCGATCCCCGTTGTGATCGTCTTTACCGGCACCTTGCTCTCCGCGCTGCGAGTTGCCAAGGCGATTGAGGAGCGTGATCAGGACGAGCTTGCTCGCTGGGGCACCACTGGAGTTCCACCCCGCGAACCGGATCTCCTTCGCCAACGACTTCACCGCGACCACTACCCCATGTTGGGGGTCATTGCGCTCATCAGTTTCTACATTGTGGCTCTGGCTGCTTCGCGCATGCCTCAGGTCGGCTATCGCGCCATGAGCGGTTACACCCTCGGTATTCTCCTCGTCGGTTTGGGTGTGGGTTTGGGGGCCGTGGCTCTGGCCACCGCACTGACATCGCGTGCGAAGCTGTGGTCCCTCGTACTGTTGGGTTGGACCGTTCCGACGGGAGCGGTGCTGTGCTCGGTATCCCTGATCTTTGGCAGCAATGAGATTGCGCGGGCGGTCCATTCGCCCACAATGACCTCGTTCGTGTACGTGATCCTCGGGATCATTGTGCTCTTGGTGTCGCTCTCTCTCATCGCCCTGTGGCTGGCGTGGTTCTTCCGAGCCCTCAAGGGGCAGGGCCTGTTCAATCATGTCCATGCGTGGACCCTGTTCGAGACACTTCAGAACGAAGGTGCGAATCCAGGGGTCGCAGAAGATTCGAAGTCACCGTTGACTGCGAAGGATTCATGGGTCGAGGGAGAACCAACAAGACATCATCGCTCACATGTGGAATACGCGGCGGAGCAGGTGGAAAGTGCTGCACCCCAGTTCGATGAAGTGGACGTGGAGATTGTTGCCGAGGCGCTCAGCTACTCCCGGACGGACCTGCTGCTCGCCTTGCTCATCGTCGCTTCCACGGGAGGTATCCTCCTGCTGTCGCTTGCGGGCTACGCGGGAACTCCTTATCACGGCGTTGTGGCGGCAATTCTACTCGGCTCCTGCCTGATGTACGTCTATCGCGTGTGGAAAATCCTGTGAGGTGTCACAACACCATGGCCGCGATCCAACCTGCTCCGAGGAGCGGGAGATTGAAGTGGATGAACGTGGGGATGACAGTATCTCGGATGTGATCGTGCTGATTGTCCGCATTCAAACCGGCGGTGGGACCGAGCGTTGAATCGGAAGCCGGGGAACCTGCATCGCCGAGGGCTCCGGCGGTTCCGATGATGGCAACGGTGGCCATGGGAGAGAATCCCAGGGAAACACACAGCGGTACGTAGATTGCGGTGATGATCGGAAGGGTGGAGAACGAGCTCCCGATTCCCATCGTGACGAGGAGGCCCACGGTCAGCATGACGAACGCACCGATCGCCTTCGACCCGGCGAACAGGCTGGTGGAGCTGGTCACCAGACTCTCGATTTCCCCGGTGGCGTTCATCACGGCGGCGAATCCTTGGGCGGAGATCATGATGAGGCCGATCATCGCCATCATGCGCATGCCACCGGAGAAGACGGCATCCGCGTCCCTCCACTTCACCGCACCGGAGGCCACAAAAATGACGAGACCGGTGAGCGATCCCATGAGAAGAGGATCGGCGAGGGAGCCGGACAGAGTCAACACGGTCTGCAACAGCACACAGGCGATGATCGCGGCAACCGCAACGATGATGCGGTACGGGTGGATCTCGGAGGGGGCCTTGCTGTCCGTCACCTCGGTGACGAGGTAGGTGCGGGGCTTGCGGTAGGTGACGAAGACGGCAAGCAGGAGCCCGATGACCATACCCAGTGCCGGTATGCCCATTGCCTGCATGACGGGCACATCGCTCACGTCCAGGCCGGAGGAGCCGATGTTGGCGTAGAGGATGTCATAGAGGAACACCCGACCGAAGCCCATCGGAATGTACATGTAGGTCGTGACCAAACCGAACGTCAGAACGCAGGCCACGGCGCGACGGTCCAGCTCCAGCTTGCTCATGACGATGAGCAGAGGAGGGATGAGGAGCGGGATGAATGCGATGTGAACAGGGATCAGATTCTGGCTCATGATGGCCATGACCAGAATGCCAGCCAGCATGCCCCACTTGGCGATTTGTTTGGCTTTCTGGGCGGCGGTGAGGTCGCTGTTCTCCATCTTTTTGATGAACCAGTCGGCAAGAAGTTGGGGGAGGCCCGAGTGGGCCACAGCCATCGCGAATGCTCCGAGGAGAGCATAGGACAGCGCGATTTTTGCGCCTCCTGCCAGACCGTCCTGGAAGGCGACCATCGTGGCGTCGAGTCCGATTCCGGATGCCAGCCCTCCAACAAGTGCGGCTATGAACAGTGCCAGTACGACGTGCACGCGCGATAGCGCGAGGCCGAGCATGACGATGACCGAGATCAGGACGGCGTTCATGGTAATCCTTGCTGTGTGGTGAGGCGGCGTCTCGGGTGAGAGGAGACATCCGGGAAGGTTGGGGACTTGGGTGTGCGAACTCGTGGCCTGGAGACGGGCTCAAAAGACCACCACGAGCGTACAGAATTCCATGGTTGCGTGGAGTGTCGTTCCCGCTGGCGGACAGAGCAAAGGAACTGGAGGCATCCCGTGCGGGCAGGGGGAGGCTCCGACGACATCTTGGGAACATGTGTCGCTAAAAACTGGCCTTGCCCCATGCGTTTTCGAGAACTGGTGCGGGCTCCCTGGTGCACGAGAAATGTGAATCATGCCAGCTTGTGGCCTCGAATCGGAGGTTGGCCGGTTTGGCCTGTAGTCTTGGGAACATGGTGAATCCTTCAGCTGAGTCCACGTCTCCGGTTAGTTCCAGAGCCCGCCAGGCTCCCGTTGTCGATCCGCGCCCTGCTGTGCTCATTGTCAATCTTGGAACCCCCGAGGAACCGACGGCAAAGAAGGTGCGTCCCTATCTTCGTGAGTTCCTCAGTGATCGCCGAGTCATTGAGACTCACCCGGCACTGTGGCGCCCCATCCTTGAGGGGGTCATTCTGCGGGTTCGTCCGAAGGATTCTGCACAGAAGTATGCCTCCATTTGGCTGGAGGAAGGTTCGCCCCTCATGCACTGGACGCAGCGCCAGCGCGAGGAACTGGCTCAGCTTCTCGGGGATGATGTCGAAGTGCGAATTGCGATGCGTTACGGTGAACCCGGTGTGCAAAGTGAGTTGACTCGCCTTTACGAAGATGGCTTTCGCAAGGTGCTGGTGCTTCCGGTGTACCCCCAGTATGCAGCCTCGTCCGCGGGAACCGTGGTCGACGAGGTGGCGCGCTGGACCCTTGCTGCCCGTGACCAGATGGAGATTCGGACTGTGCGTTCGTTTCCGGACTCCACTCTTTACATCGAGGCTCTCGCTCAGGCGTTGGAGGACTCGTGGGAGCGGAACGGTCGCCCGGATTTCGCGACCGGAGACAAATTGATCACGAGTTTCCATTCGATTCCGCAGGCGATGCACGATGCCGGGGATCCGTACCGTTTCGAATGCGAGGAGACCGCGCGTTTGTTGCGCGAACGTTTGGGACTCGCGGAAGAAAATCTCCTTGTGTGTTTCCAGTCCGTTTTCGGTCCGGCCCAATGGATCGGCCCCGCCACGATCGACACCGTGGAGAAGCTTGCCAAGGAGGGTGTGGGGCGATTGGACGTCATCTGCCCCGGCTTCATGGCCGATTGTCTGGAGACTTTGGAGGAGATCAACATCCTCAATCGGGAGACCTTCGTTGAGGCAGGCGGGCGCGAATTCCATTACGTTCCGTGGGCCAACGACTCCGAAGGCTGCGTTGCCACTCTTCACGAGCAGGCGACGCGTGGAATCTCGGGGTGGGTGCCCGTGTGCGAACACGCACAAGCGCTGCACTGAGTGGGGCGCTCGGCCAAACCGTGCAGTTGCCCGGCTGAGTGATGCAGGTATCGGGACGAGTGAATGCGTGTATCCGGGAACTCATCTGGCGGGACAGTTTGTTCCCGTTGGCACGTGTGAGCCATCTGTGTTTTGACCGACGACGACGGCGCCCGTGCCCGTCCCGGTGATTTCCGGAGTGTCCGTATCAGGGTCTTGGGCTCGGGTGGGTCAAGGCCGCCACCCGTACAAAAGGCGTCATTTTCCGTGCTGGCCGCACGTCCGCCATCTTCTGTCACGCTGCGACACATGACCATCTCATAGCAGTTGTGCTACATTGTGAATGTAGTACTAATGCTATATCGGATGACGATGCAGAGAATGCGGCACTGCCGCACTGGATGATGCGAGAGGTGTGCCATGGCGGTGATCGATGCGAGGGACATTCGCAAGGCCTACGGC
>WPCI01051264.1_pt1 | contig 24529 bp, 20 predicted proteins | sample 5399871 | NCBI WGS metagenome assembly WPCI01 (sample SAMN12869469, study PRJNA574797) | sludge metagenome | isolation source: wastewater treatment of pH7 | place: China:Beijing | collected 2019-05-20 | reverse complement strand
CTGATTTCTCCTTTTGAGTTTATACCTATCGCAGAAGAAACGGCGCAGATTATTTCAATTGGGAAGTGGACGTTACAGAAAGCGTGTCAACAACTGAAAGAATGGCATTCTGCGGGCTTTTCAAATCTAAAGATGGGGATAAATTTATCAGCTATAGAGTTTGAACAGAAAGATTTTGTTCAAACCATTATATCTACCATAGAAGAGATAGGAGTACCTGCTAATTCGATTGATTTGGAATTAACAGAGCGAATAGCAATGGTAGATGAAAAGGAAACCTTATCGAAGTTAAAAGCATTAAAATCATATGGTGTACATTTATCAATTGACGATTTTGGTACAGGTTATTCTTCATTAGCGTATCTGCCTCTTTATCCAATTGATACTTTGAAAATTCCAAGAGAATTTGTTAATAGGATTGGAACTTCTACTGATGGAGATGAAATTATACAAACCATTATTTCACTTGCTCATACTTTAAACATGAAAGTGATAGCAGAAGGGGTAGAAACGAAGGAACAATTAACAGTGTTACAACGTAATGTATGTTATCTAATTCAGGGCTATTACTACAGTAAACCTGTAAATGAAGATGAATTTATTGGTTTTTTAAGTACAATACAAAATGAATAAGTGAAAAATCAGTATATGTATGAAATAAAGTGAAAAGACGATCTATCCATATGGATTTGAACGTCTTTTCACTTTATTTTCAGTAGTTATGCAGCAAGGTTTCAGCCTTTGAAAGTAAAATAAGTATCTATATTCCTTGTATTTAGGGCTAATGGGATATGAGGTGAAAGTTGCTTCTTGTGAAACCGCATTAGGGACAGCTCGTATATTCTTAAAGCAATTTGAAAAAGCGGAAGAACATTTCAATCGTTCCATTGACCTTTTGCAAAAACATAATGAAGAAAAATTGATTTTAATAGTAAGGCATAATCTAGGACTATTATATGCAACTCAAAATTTATCTAAATTAGCAATTCGTCATTTATCAGAAGTCACAGAGAAGAATATTGCCCATTTTAAAGCAGTGTTCTTACAAGCGCGTGAACACTATAAGCTAAGAAAAACAAATATTGTAAAAGAACTTATTGAAAAAGGATTAGCAGTTTGTATGGAATTAGGAAATGAAGAGTATGTATATCATTTCAATATTTTACGTTCTCTTAATGAAGATGAAGCAATTAAACTCTTAGAAGAAGTGAAAAAAGTATTTCTTACTTCGAAAAGCAAGGTTTATGGGATTTCGTAGAAGAATATGCAGATCTAAAAAAGGAAGAAATTATACAATAATCACATGCTATCATTTTTAATAGCTAATTAACAAAAGGACTCCAATTATGGAGTCCCTTTGTTAATGGGATAATGCTTTAGTTTATCTAATTATAACAATATTTGTAAAAATTGTAAAGGGGTCCTAGTTTGGAGGGGGAATTATTTAATCTTTTTTATTTAATAAAGGGATGATATTTAGTTATCTGCGCTTCTTAATTATGTTTTTTATCACAATTTGAAGTAAATTTCAGTTAATCTTATTTATTTTATAGGAATTATAAGTTATACTAAAAGTAGGTGCAAAATGTACCATTTGAAAAAGAGTGCATTGCAAAAAGGAATCCGTAAAGGATTCCTTTTTTGTTTCTTTTAAAATGAAGCAACGTTCTAATTATCTCTTTCTTTTTTTATGAATGAACTACCAATGTATAAATTTAAAAGGTATTTTTGGAAAATTGCCATATTCCTGTAACAAAACAAAGGTATGTTATGTGTGTTAAATATAAAGAGAAAGAAGGAAAAGTTGTGAAAAAAGTTTTGCCAATTGTTGCGTTATTAGGCATGATGAGTTTTGGAGTACAGGAAATGAATGTAAGAGCTGATACATACCACAAGGGCGATTCAAAAATTAGTTTTTGGGATTCGAAAAGAAAGGGTACTAATTTCATGAATAGTACGTCATTACCTGAAAACTATAAAAGTGCAAAAGAAGCTAATATTGAATATGTACGTTTAGCACCTGATAAATGGGCAAAAGATAAAGATTTTCTATTTGAGGATAAACCAGATACTTCTGGAAAGGATTTTCTGATAGGTAATGCAGATAACTATCGGGGATTAGTAAAGGAAGATCTAGAAAAATTAAAGGCGGATTTAGATGCCGCACAATCACAAGGAATGAAAGTCGTTCTTACAATGTTATCCTTACCTGGTGATCGATGGCGCCAATTTAATAATAATAAGAATGACGACAGAATATGGGAAGAAGAGAAGTATCAAGAACAAGCAAGTCAATTTTGGAAGGACCTCGCTCTGGAACTAAAAGATCACCCCGCGGTGGTTGGTTATAATATTATAAATGAACCACATCCAGAAACAGCTAAAAATAATAGATATAATGATTTTTGGACGGAAGATTACGAGAAATGGTATGCAAAAGTAAAAGGAACGACGGCTGATTTAAACAGATTTTATGAAAAGGTGATTAACTCCATTCGTGAAGTGGACAAAGAAACACCGATTATTTTAGATTCAGGTTTATATGCTACTCCATGGGCCTTTAAATATTTAAAACCAGTAGAGGATAAAAAAACACTATACGCATTTCATATGTATGAACCATATGAATTAACGAGCCAAGGTGAAAAACAAAACAAGGAATATCAATATCCAGGATTAGTAAAAGTAGGGGATTTAGAGAAACCTGTAATGTGGAATAGACAGGGATTAGAGAAGTTTTTGAAGCCAATTCAACAATGGTCTAAGAAAAATCATGTACCATCTAATCGAATTATTGCAGAGGAGTTTGGAATTAACCGTACTGTTCCAGGTGCTACCCAATACATGCAAGATCTTATTTCTATCTTTAACCAAAAAGGATGGCATAAATCATTCTATGCATTCCGTGAAGACACATGGACAGGGATGAATTATGAATTGGGAACAGAAAAAATAAAATGGGATGAAGAGGGTAAACCGATGCGTCAAGATAATTCACTCTGGGATGTAATAAAAAAAGATTTACAAACGCGTAAATAGTTTAGAATATTAGGTTTAAGGACTAAATATAAGCATCTAATTCAAATAGAATTAGATGCTTTTTATTTCGAAAAAAGGTGGAGTTGAATTAAAGGTTCCATCTTTTCTTTTGCATAAAGAGTACCAATCAGGTTTATTTACAACGAAAAATAAGATTTTTAGAGAATAGCTTAGAAAAAATTGTGGAGGTTTAAACAAATGTGGTCACAATTGTTTAAACCTTTAAAGTAAAATGGAAGTTGGACAGTTGCTATACAGGCAGCAAATTTACAATATGTTTCGGCTGAGCCTTCGGGAAATATAATAGCAAATCGTAATGCAGTTAATGAATGGGAGAAATTCGAATTAATTCCGACTGGGGAATTATATACGTACGCTTTAAAAACTAAAAGTAATGGGAAGTATGTTTTGTTTGAGCCAAATGGTAGAGTAGTAGCAGATCGTACATCAATTGGTGCATGGGAAAAGTTTATCTTATATAATGGTGGAGACAATAGGATATATGTATTACAAGCACTAAGTAATGGTAGATATATATCAGCAAATGGTGGTAGAGAATTAACAGCTACTAGTTATGTAGCTGGAAGCTGGGAAAGATTTGTTATTGTATACTTCTAAACTTTGAAGTGTTATATATCTAAATGATAATGGCATGTTTAGTTGGTATAAATACCTAATACAAGTGTATATTAACGTGTAAAAGGGCTGCAAATAATTAGCAGTCCTTTTTGCATGGACTTACTGAGGTTATAATGAGAAGAAAAAGAACCCTATAGGGTTCTTTTTCAAGGCATATTAACAGTAAGGAGAATCATGAAATGCTACTTCAAATCTTTATTAGGGGAAAGATTTTGAAAAAGCTTAACACGTATTTATTTTTACATAAATGTAAGATGTAGTAAATTGATAATATTTATACTTACTATTACTAATATTCAATTAAGATAGTTAATACTATTTATATAGTGTTAACTGGTGTATAGTACAGTATAGATTTAGAAATTTAATATTAGATTACATTTGTTAAAAAAGTTAATAGATATATTATTTCAAATTCTAACTAACATTTAAACAATTTTAATTGAAATTGGTTGTGTATTAACCCTTATAAGCCAATAAAAGTAAATAAAATAAACAAAGACCCTGTAATAAATACAGGGCCGGATACAGGGTTAAGGGAACGCATAGTTTCTTAATATCATAGTAGCATATATTCTTTGTATAGCTACATGAGGATTTTGACAGAATTAAGAACAAGACAGAAAATCTGTAGGAAAGCAAATATAGTGCTGGAAATGTGATTTTAAATTAAGTTATAGGTATATTGAAATGTATGAAAACTCTTGAGTACCATGATTAAATTGCCTTTAATTATGAGGTTTAGGTTAGAGGGATAATTGGATCTTACTGAAAAGAAAAAATGTTTTTTAGATTAAAAGAAGAAAAGACACCTTTTGGGTGTCTTTTCTTTAGGTAAACAGTTCACATATTGCTGAATTAGATACGAAACTATAATTCGACTACGAAGTAAATCCTAACATAATCTGAACAGAAAAAATATGTAATATTACATATTTAGTTTTTAGTTATTTTATTCAATATAGAGAAGCAACGTAAATAAAAGGGCATGCAGTCGTATCTGCAGCCCTTTTTAGGAGGAATTCAAGACACCATTAGGACACGTATTGGTAAACAGGTTCAAAAATAGTATGTGTGAAAAGAAAAAGTCCTATACCAAAAGTAGACAGGACCTTATCTTTTTTACATTTTAAAAAATGAAATTCTGTCCTTTTGAAATCAGTACAGCACACACTTGGTTTGAAATGAAATTAGAAAAAGTATACATGAAAATGGCAGACAACTATTTTGTTGCCTGCCGGTGCCAGTGGGTTGAATGAGTTAGTCAATTCAATAAATTGTGCTATCCCATTACCAGAAGAGTGAAGCCGCTAGTTCAAACGGCTTAGACATAGTTTGTCTAATAAAGAAAAAATTATGAGTAGAAATTTTGTTTGCTCTATATGAAAAGATAAATAGATATTCATCAGACAAGGATAATTTAGCATATCTTGAATAGGGTGTAGGAACGAATTAAAGAAAGGGATATTTGTTTAGGAAGGGACTGACTCAGGAGTGGGACTTTCGGACAGGGTTTGGGGAGCGGTGATTGCCTTTGGCATTGCGACTAATATCGTTGCTTGTATAATGGCAGTATACATTCAAAAATATGAGCTAATGATAAATCATCTTACAAATATTTTATTTTTAATAATTATCTCTTTAACGTTTATAAAGATGAAAATTAACAGATGGGTGGCTTTAGGATTTACATTAGTTGTAATAGAGAAAGGTATTAAAGCGGGCTATGACTTCTACACACATAATTATTATAGTGTCAGTTGGAGTTTAGCTATCATTGTCTATTGCATATACGAGATGGAAAAGTATCATATTGAAATAAACGAATAGGCGCAACAAAAAGGTGTTAGTAGGTGGAATTCTTTTTAAAATACTATAAAAAAGACACTACAAGAGTGTCTTTTTTTTGAAAATACTCTATAATTAACTTTGGGGAAGGTAATGTTAGAGTATTCGTTTAGCATTATCTTTATATTTGATAAACCATGAAATCGAAAGATTTTGTGGTTTATTTTATGAACAATAGATATTACAGTATTGGCAGTGAGCTATTAATCATTTGAAGCATTAGGGGAGAATGGATTAAAAGTCTAACATCGAATAACGGTTCCGGAATATAGTGTTGCGAAATGATCTCCCATATCCCAAACGGTACTTGCCTGTATATAGCCCTTAAAGCCTTCTGAAGAATAATAAATCTCTTTTGGTATACTTTCTTTAGTTTGGAAATGTGCTTTAGAGTACTTTACATAATGGTTTTTAACAACTTTTGCTTCTGGAACAATAGTGTTTTTTTGTTCCAATGTTGGTCTAGCACTAGAAGGTGGTATGAATTTTACATTGTCTTGGTAATTAGGATCTAAGGTGTCAGCTTGTACATTGTGTGACGAAACAAAGGTGCTTAGACTACTTCCCGCGATTAAAGTTGAAAATACTAACTTTGAGAATTTTGTTAATCTACTCATTCTATAATCTCCTTTTTATTATTTTGTAAGGTATCTCCTTACACCTCACAGTCTATATCCACTACAAAAGGGTGTACATACATATTGATAGACAAAATTCTACAAAATACCGCATGTTTTTGGGGTTTATGTATAATAATCCAATGTCTAATAATCTACCAAAAGTAAAAAGGTAGGTCTTATATAAAAGAAAATGAATAATTTATGCAGGTAATGTATATGGAATTATTGTTTAAATATTCTAAAATGAGTTGATAAAGATGTTGGCAGGTTTTTTGGAAAACAAATAATTCCCTAGGTGAAATTTGGAGGAAACATTCTCTGTTAGAGTTTTTATAAGGGAATTCATTTTCGTAGATTCAAAATGTAAAAATAACTAAAAGAGCAAGTGTTTCAATGGGTAAAAAGCTATGTTGAGTCTTTTTTCTCTGTTGGTGGTCGTCTAATCAATGAAATGACGGATGCTTATGATAGTTTGTGTCTAGCAACATTCGTGTATAAACGAATGAATTAAGAAAAGGGTGAAATATTGGATAACTCGAAATGGATGCCTTTAAGTAATGTTGATGATGATGAGGAAATTTGGGTAGGAGCAAGAGTTAGGTTGTACAATGTTGGTATGAATAGAGAAGATAAAGAAAATAATTTCTATGAATATATTATTTCTTATATCTACGACAACACTAACTACTTACAACTAACTAATTTAACAACAGGAAAAGCAGGTTATATTATTTGTGTCATTGAAAAAGAATTACCAAATAATTATGCTTTGGGCAGAACATTAAAGCAAAGAATAGGTTTAGAAAATACCTATTTTAGATTTGAATAATCAACAAATAAGGGAAGCACCAACTCTAAGGTGTCTTCCCTTATTTAATACTTTTTATCAATAATCAATATTAACAGAGCCTAAATAAAAAAGTGAGAAAAATGATAAACACTCTTCTCACTTTCATCAATTAGGGTGGCATATACATAAATATGCGTTTGGGTGGATTTTGGATGAAAAATCCACATGCATAGTATAACAAAAAAATTATGGCTTTTCGCATGTAATATTGCATATGAAAAATAGTAAAGTTTTAAATTTTAATATTAACAACTTATATATATGTGTTACAATGTAATTCTCTAATTTATTTTATTCTCCTATTTAGAATTTATAGTTTAGTGATTCAATAAAACAAAAGTGGTTGTAATAAATAGATAAAACGATGAAATAATACAGTTAGAATGGTTAAAAGGCAGTTAAATATAAGTATTAAAAGAAATAAATTTACTTATTTATGTTTAGTGAATGTATTATGGTAAGAATTTCATCCGATTGGATTAGCGCTAAACTAGATTTTTATCCAAACAAATCCAATAATTATTTTTTAAATGAAGTATATGTTGCATCAAGTTTATTTGGAATAATTCGTAGTCTAATAATTGCTGAATCTAGAAAAATAACATATTCGAAAGGAGGACAGATAAAACTCTGTCTGTGAAAATTAAATCTCTAAATTATAAAGTGTGGATAATAGGATGTAATTGTGGTTTCATTTCGAATGGTACCATAAATGAATGTGGAAAAGTAAAGGAGAAAAATTTAAATAAACTATATAAGTAGTAAAAATGAAAAGGAGAAGTAGCTAGTGTTTAATATAAAAGAAAGATTGGGGCAAATAAAGCTTAAAACGAAGTTGTCTATGGCATTTATAGCAATATTAATTATACCAAGCCTTATCGTAGGAGTATCATCTTATAATAAATCAAAAACAGATCTTAATGAAACAATTCTACAATCAGCAAAAGATAATATAAGTATTTTAGATAAGATTGTTGATGATGAATTAGAAAATAAGCATACAGATATCACTCATTTTGCAAAGGTACTCACACAAGGGGATTATAATCCTGAACAATCGCAAAATGTACAGAATAAATTTGATCAATATATACAGTTACATCCAGAGATAGAAACGATTTATACGGCATCCAGTAACAATCAATTTATTCATGCACCTGTTGGAAAAATACCAGAAGGGTTTAATCCGCTAGAAAGCAGTTGGTATAAGGATGCAGTAAAAGCAGATGGAGAGATTATTGTTTCATCTCCATATAAATCAAAGTCTACAGGAAATATGGTAATTGCAATTGCAAAGCAGAATGCAGATAAAAGTGGTGTCATTGGCGTAGATTTGAATATTAAAGATATCGTAAAAACATCCAAAATGATAAAAATTGGGAAGCAAGGATTTGTATCTATAGTTAGTCAAGATAAAACTATAGTTGTTCATCCATCACTAAAACCTGGAGAGAAATTAGATAAAACTTTAGTGGATGAATTGTACAAGACAGAAGATGGAGTAATTACTTATAGCCTCAATGGTGAAGATCGAAACATAAGCTTTAAGACAAATAAAAAAACAGGTTGGAAAATAGCTGGCGTAATGCCTACGAAAGAAATTGAAGAAGCTACCAATCCTATTTTTTATAAAACGCTCACTATAATAGGTGCTTCATTATTGTTAGGTGGAATTGTAATTCTATTCATACTCAAATCTATAATTACTCCACTAAGACAATTAGTCATTTCAGCTCAAAGAATTAGTCAAGGAGATTTAACCGAGAAAATAGATATTCGTTCAAAGGATGAACTTGGTCAATTAGGTGGTAGTTTCAATACAATGGCAGAGTCGTTACGTAATATTATTTCTCAAATTAACACATCTGCAGGACATGTAGCTGCGTCTTCTGAGGAACTAACTGCTAGTGTAGAGCAAGCAAGTGTTGCGACAGAACAAATTACAAAAGAGATGGAAGAAATCTCGAACAGTGCAGAGGTTCAAAATAATGAAGTTGAGTCTGGAGCTGAATTAATTGGTGAGGTAACACGAAATATTCAATACGTAGCTGAGAATGCTTCTGAAGTATCGGCTTCATCCATATACACTAAACAAAAAGCCAATGAAGGTGAACAATTAGTAGAACAAACTGTAACACAAATGCAGTCTATCCATCACTCTGTTTCTCAATCCGATAATGTCATAAAATTATTAGATAAGAAATCACAGCAAATTGGCAGTATATTAGAAGCGATTCAAAATATTGCGGAACAAACAAATTTATTAGCATTAAATGCAGCGATTGAAGCAGCTAGAGCTGGGGAACAGGGGAGAGGGTTTGCAATTGTTGCTGATGAAGTTAGAAAGTTGGCGGAGCAATCATCCGAATCTTCAATGGAAATTGGAAGTTTAATTAAGGAAATACAAGCAGACGTACATGAGACTGTAAAAGCTATGAATGAAGTAGGCGTAGAAGTACAGTCGGGAATTAAGGTTGCGAATGATACAAAACAAAGTTTTTATGAGATTTCAAAATCTGCAAATGATATTGTATCAAAAGTGCATGGTATGGTAGAACTATCAAATAAAATGACAACTGATGCAATGAAAGTTGATACATCGATTGATCAAATAGCTATGGCTGTAAAAGAAAATTCTTCAAGTATGCAAACGATAGCTGGTTCATCTGAGGAACAACATGCTTCTATGGAAGAGATAAATTCTTCAGCAATACAATTAGCACAGATGGCGGAAGAACTTCAAGAGTTAATTGGTGGATTTAAGATTTAAGTTGAGATTTTAGGAGAGAATGCTAGAATCTTGTTACAGAGTGGAAATGAAAAATCTTATAACATAGTAAATAAGTATAATATGTACTCTCTATGCGTATTGAACAGGCAGATAAGCCATTTAAAAACCCTCCATTTGGAGGGTTTTTAAATACATTTACATTAAATTTGTGGTGGTGCACCACCATAATCGCCAACACTATATGAAGGAGCAGGATAATGCCCATGAGTAGCAAGCTGATCTGTTTTAGAAAACTGAAAAATTCCCACCGTTAATACCCCAATAAAAGCAATGCCTGATAATAATAAGCTAATTTTTTTCATTATTTTAACACTCCTTTTGCGATTGATTTTTGTCTTGCTTGATAACAAATATGGAAATAGTCACTTACTTTTTGGTGGTTCTCTAATTGTCTACATTTTGTGGCAAATAATTCGGCGTATTCGACAACATATTCCCATAATTCTTCTTCCTCAAAGTATAAGATTCCTTCTTGAATGATTTTTTCTAATTCTTCCAATGGAATATTTTCGTTTAATTTTTTTAAAATAGAGAAGTGGTGTGTGTATTCTTCGTTATGAATTTCTCTACAAATCTGTAGTCCCTTATCAATGAGTTGGCTGGCCGTTGATTGTTCTCCTAACTTATAATGTTCCTTAGCTTGTAGGAAGATGGCCTTGAAGTGTGTAGGGATTTTCTCTGTTACTTCTGAAAGGTGACGAATAGCTAAAGTAGACATACTTTGATCAGAATACAGCCACCCCATAGTATTTTTTACGTATAACAAGGAATCTTCTTCCCTATTTTTTTGTAGTAAATCAATTGCGCAATGTAGATATTCTTCTGCTTGTTCGTACTGTTTTAAATAGATGCAGCAACCACCTAGCAAACTATTACAAAAGGCTGTTTTTACTTCATAACCTTCGTACTTTGAAAAGATTGCTCTCGATTTATTTGCGTACTCGATAGAAGCGAGATTGTTATAGGTATGGTGATAGAAAGTAGCAATTCTATAGTAAAATTCAGCATGTTCAATTTCATCTGGTATAGCTACCAATATTTTTTCTGCTAGTTTATAATGTTCCTCTGCCTCAGTATAATTAGATATAAAAGTGGAATGAATGGATTTGAAAAAATGATAATAGAATTGTAGAAATTGATCTGTAGGCATATCATAATCGCTAATAGTATCAAAACTATTTTGTTGAATACCAAGGCTATCTGTTAAGACCTTGTAACGAAATTCGAGTAGTGAATAGTATAGTAACAAATTTTGATCCTGATGTTCTTGATCCGGCTCAATGCTTAACTTATTAATTTTTTCATCAATTTTCTTTTTTAGATTAGTAGCTTTTATAACTTGTTGAGATAGCATAGCTCGATACCAGTCGTTCAATAGAGAGGTTAATTGCTCATTTCCCTTTACTGAAACACTCATAATATACGCCCCCATTTTCTAAAAAAATCCTAATCCAATTTAATTATAAACATCATAACAAAATAGAAGAAAAAATGGAGTGATATTACAATATTTTTCAAGAAAATTCATAAAAAACAATCAATTTGTGTCGAATATACTTAGAATAAAACATCCAAAAAATTATCAAAAGATGATATGAGTCTTTATACGTTCTATCAGGTGAACTTAGAAACTGTGATTGAAGATTTATGAAATTTCCTTTTCTTAAAACGGATCAATTACATATTAATTTTTAAATTATTTTATCGGATACATATAGTATGTATCCGATAAAATATATAAATCTTGCGTATGTAAATAAGAAGACAATAAAGAAAACAAAAAAGAACTTGTAAGAATTCCTACAAGTTCTTTTTTAGATAATGTAAAAAGGTGAAACAGAACATCTCATTATTTGTAATAGTGAAATTATCTTACTTATGGTTTTGTTTTATAGAAGATGTACTATATTGAAGATTTGTTCTTATTGTTGATTAAAGGCAAATTAAAGACTGGTAGGGAAGAAGTGCATAAAAGAGAAAGCCTTCTTTACTTATTCTGAAAAGATAATTCAAAAAGCAATTTGTGAATAGAATAAGCAATGCATGAATTCATCAACATTGGTGATAATAAATCAGAGAATCAATATATAAGCATGAACTTTAGTGGAATAGCTACAAGAAGGGGATAATTCTATAATAGTAGATATAATTATCAAAATTTTCATCTTAGTTACTTTTCGGGTAGGATAAGTAGAAGAAAATAGGAAGTTTTTCTTTGAAGAAAGCTCTTTTGACAGGAATAGATTTTTTCATAACTAGAACAAATAAATTAATAATCGCATATACTGTATTGTCGTTAAAGCAAGACATTATTTTCTCAGAACAAGGGAATCACTAGAAAAATATGTGATTCCTTTATTCTTAAGTATAATGTCAATAGTTGATTTGAAATAACCGAAGAAATAAAATCTTTGTTAATGGACAATCACATAATTTTAGGTATAGTAGGTTTATAATTTAGACTATAAAAATTAATGTATCTTTTATTATTTTAACCAAGAAGACTCCCTCCATAAGGAACTCACAGCAAGTATGGGTAAGTGGGAGTAGTTCAAAGCATGCAATATTGTTTGATTTGGCTAATACATAGATTTCTCATCTCAGAACTGGTGTAAGAATTATAATGTTTATACCATTCTATTGTATTTTCTAAAGTCTGTTGTAGGGACCATTTTGGCTGCCAATTAAGATTGAATTTTGCTTTGCTAATGTCAAGGTTTAGTAAATTTGCTTCATGAAAATTTATTGGATCTATATTTTCTGCTGTCCAATCCCCGCAGCCCCAAATATCTAGTAAACTGGTCACTAATTTTTCTACTGAAACAATATTACTTAGGGATGGCCCGAAGTTCCATGCTCCTGAATAAAGGATACCATTATTTATAATTTTTTCTGTAAGGAGTAAATACCCGCTTAAGGGTTCTAGTACATGTTGCCAGGGTCTAATAGCAGTAGGGTTTCTAATAATAATGTTTTTGTTTGATTCTAATGCTCGTATACAATCAGGAATAATTCTATCTATTGACCAATCACCACCACCAATTACATTACCAGCTCGAACGCTTGCAATTATTTTCTTGTGTTGAGAAAAGTTTTCTTCTGAAAAGTAAGAATTTCGATAGGAAGAAATTAAAAGTTCGCAGCATCCTTTGCTTGAGCTATATATGTCATGGCCGCCCATAGGGTCAATTTCACGATAACCCCAAGGCCATTCTTTATTTTCATAGCACTTGTCACTTGTCACCATAATTCCTATTTTAGCTGATTCATGTAATCGAATTGCCTCTAGTACATTCATAGTTCCTACAACGTTTACCTCGTATGTTTCTCTAGGATATTCATATGAATACTTAACTAGAGGTTGGGCAGCTAAATGGAATACAATTTCAGGTTTATAATCTGTAAAAACCTTATTTAATTTATTAAAATCTCTAATGTCTCCACGAATATCAATTATATTATTTTGAAGGTTAGTAATGTTAAAGTTATCATTCTTATTTTTAGGATCTAATGAATATCCGATTACAGTAGCACCTAATTCATTCAACCATAGGGATAACCAAGAACCTTTAAAACCAGTATGTCCAGTAATTAAAATTGTTTTTCCGTAAAAAGCATTATTAAAGTTTTGGTTTAACAATTAGTCCACCTCCTTTAGTACCCTATTTTTAGGGGGTTAGGTATAAATGTTTATTATTTTTATACCAATTAACAGTTTTTATAATTCCTTCTTCAATATTAATTCTAGGTTCCCAGGAAAGAGAGTTTTTTATTTTTTGCACATCCGCTTCAGGAACCCATCTTTCATTTGTTCTAGAGGAAATTGCACCGTAATTTGGTCTGGAATTGGTTTTCAAATGTTTGAATAATAATTCTACATAATGTTTCAAGGGGTGAATAGTGCCGCTCCCAATATTAAAAATTTCATTTTGTACAGTAGTATTTTCTACTGCTAGGATACAGGCATCTATTACATTTTCTATATAACAATAATCTCTTAATTGATTACATAAAGTTAAATTTACATCTTTGTTTTGTAATACTCGCAAGATTATATAGCTAAAAATTTTATGCGGCTCTTCGCCTTCTCCGAATATGCCAAAAGGTCTTAATGTTATAAGATTAATATTGTTTTCGCTAGCAATTTGATGGGCGAGTATAGTAGCAGCAGCTTTGGTACTTCCATAGATATCCACAGGAGTTAGTAACATATTTTCATGAATAGGTTCCATCTTGTTACCGTATTCAGAACTACTCCCAAAATTGATGATTTTTTTACAATTCACCAATTTTGCTGCTTGAATAATGTTACAAGTCCCTATAACATTTGTTTCTATAGCATGGATGTAATCTGTATGGGCAGAATTTACACCATAGGCTGCCAGGTGAAAGATATAATCGGGATTAATTTTCTTTATTGCATCTTGTACTTGTTTTTTATCTCGTATATCTATTTCATAGGTTTCAATATATTTTAGAATATCCTTTAGTCTCCAAGAGTTTGATGGTGTTCTTATGAAAAGAACAATTTTTGCTTGTAAATTTAAAAGTCTTCGTGCCAAGTGAGAACCAATAAAACCGTATCCACCAGTAATAAGGAAAGTTTTATTTTTAAATGAAGCAATCATAGTGATAATCTATCCTTTATTAAGATGTATTTTTAGTTGCTGAAATAAATAGATTTATTTTTAAATAAGGAAAGTATCAGTCTTAATTGTGATGAGGGGAGGGGTATTTAAAATAATTTTTTATTGTTGTTGTATCAATTTGATCAGCAAATAAAGAGGAGGAAGGTTTTTGAAAAGTATTATGAAGGGTATGACATGTCTTATTCAATTGTTCAATATAAGGAATGTATATATAATCTAAAACTGCTGGAGGTAATTCTAAAGTTTCGTGTTTCCATAAATCGAACTCATTTGGATTAATAATTTGCATACTTCCAAAATGAAAAGCTATTAATTCATCTTGATCAATAAAAACTTTATTATCTGTTTTGGATATAGAACTGCTATTTAAAATGACATTCCAAGGTGCTGCATCAATACCTCTATGAGTCATGATTTTTATATTAGAAAAGATGTTAGGAATGTGATTTAAATATTTTTGATCACCCCATCTATCCATTTCAACATCATAATGATTATTACAATATTCTAGGCATTTATCTTTCCACCATGTTAAAATTTCTTTACTATTTTGATCGTTTTTGAAGCCTACTAAACCAGCTTGGTATATACCGTGTATGCTTTCAATTTCAGTAGAGCTTCTTTGAGGGCAAAGGAATACAGAGTATTTCCACCACTCATCAAGAATGATATTAGGTGCTGTAAAGAAATACATATCAGCATCACAATATATAATGTGATCAACTTCCGGATAAAGACTAAGGACATGTAGACATAGGGGCGCTTTTAATGTCCAACAATACTCTTGTAAACTTCTATCATTTTTTATACTGAGGAGTTCATGATTTTCAATTTCTTTTACCGGAATTAGTATGGCGTGCTTTAATTTTAATTTCTCTAATATTTGATAAGTTAGATCATCCATACAACAGATCCATACAGTAAATTTAGCGTTGAAATTTTCTAAGGAATAATAAGAGGTCAATCCTTGAATTAATCGTTCTTTACTTATAATCATGGAAAAGTTCATAAAATGATTGGATTGATTCATTTTTCTTCTTAATTGTGAATCTTTATATAAAGTTTGAGCTTTATTTATATCTTTTTTACTTAAAAATTGTTTAGTATCTTTATTGAATTTATCCTTTAATTGCTTTAAAACAAATTGAATTCTCTCTAAATACGGAGTGTAAATATGGTTTAATATATTATTGGGTATTGAAATTTCTCCCAAAGACCAAAGATCAAAATCATTTTCAGTAAAGATAGTAATACATGCAAAATGGTAAACAACTAGTTTGTCGTTTTCAATAAATATATCATTTTTAGTCTTGTCAATTTTATAATCGTTATTATATATACAGTTCCAAGGCGCAGCATTTATACCTAAGTTATTTGAAATTTTTACTTTTGGAAAATATATAGGGATATAATCTAAATACTTTTGGTCTCCAAATTTCCCCTCTTCAGCCTCGGCACTGCACCAATCTATACATTTATTTTTCCACCATCTTACACTTTTTAGTCCATAGAGATCATTCTTAAATCCAATTAGACCAGCCTGATATTTTCCGTACATTTTTTCTACCCAATCACGATCTCTTTGGGGGGTTAGGAAGATAGAATGGTCACCCCATTCCTCAAAAATAATATTAGGGTCAGAGAAAAAGCATAAATCACCATCACAATATAGAATAGATGGTAAATCATAATTGACCAATAAATATTCTATCAAGACAGATTTTAAAGTCCAACAATATTCATTTACTTTTCTTTTTCTCTTAATTGCTTTTAGTTCACGATCTTCTAATTCTTCAACTTGTAAAAGGTTTACATTAATTAAACTCATTTCTTTTAATAGTGAATATGCAAAAGGATCTATACAACAAATCCACAATGTGAATTTTTCTGAGTACTGCATTAATGATTGCTGTAAAGCAATAATTTTCAAGACATACTCACTACCTACAATGACGCAGAAATGATTATTTAGATCATGTTGTTGATTATAGAATTGGGGATTAATTCTTTTTTGAGTATTTTTTTTGGAGAGATTTGAAGCTTTAATTCCTGTTGAAAGTGGGTTAACTATTTTCTCATTAGAGGGGATGTACAATCGAGGTAAACTTATTTTTTTATCATTAGAGTTCAATGCTTATTCAGTCCTCTCCACTAAAATTTATTTGGATTCCAACTTTCATTTACAGTTTTTAAATCTTTAGGTGTATCGACACTAGCCCAAAAGTCATTGTGTTCATAGACGGCGAGCTCATTGTCTTTTATTAAATTTCGAAGAGGATCTTCTTCTAGAACACAATCATCATTATTACTTAAATAATTGAATATTTCTTTGTTAAATACAAAAAAACCGCCATTAATTACTTCATCAAGTAATGGTTTTTCTTTAAAATCAATAGCAATTCCATCTTCGACCGCCAATAGGCCGTATTGACTATTTTTTTTAATTCCAGTTAATGTAGCAATTTTTCCTTTTTCTTTATGGAATGCTATTAGTTGATCAATATCTATATTGGCTAATCCGTCACCATAAGTTAATAAAAAGGTTTCACCCTGTACAAAGGATTCAAGTTTTTTTAGTCTTGCCCCGGTCATTGTATCAATTCCTGTATCTATAAAGTGTATATTCCAATTTTCTAATTTCTGAAGTAGCGTATATTGACTGGTTTTAAAATTCAAACTAAAGTCATTCTCTTTCCAGCTAAAGTCCATAAAATATTCCTTAATTTTCTCACCTTTATATCCTAAGGGTAAAATGAAATCAGAATGTCCATATTTTCTATACCAATTCATTATATGCAAGAGGAGAGGCTTTCCTTGAACTCGAACTAATGGTTTGGGAATGTCCTCTAAAATTCCTTGCATCCGAAGCCCTTTTCCGCCACACAAAATTATGACTTTCATAGATTTATTTCCTTCCTCTCTATATATTTTACTAATTTAAACTATGTAGTTTGTTTGGTAAATGTATACACGGTTGTACCATAATGACAATCAACTAAAAAAAATATGTTAGATTTATAATTCAGATGCTGATTAAACGTGGAGAATACACACTGTAGTTTATCATTAATTATATGTAAATTAGGTTCTTTTAAAATCTATGCTTTAGTTTATTTAATATTAATGAAAGAAATTGCTTGTTCTTAAGATAAAAGAAGGGGAAGGAAATCAAGGGAATTGAAGAAGCTTATAATGAAATATCCAAGAAGACAAAATATAAGATAAAGTATGGAAGTAAGTAGTCGTGAATGCACTACATAAGCAGAATATGCTGATCGCATAAATGATTATACAGAAATCAATAGAAGAATAACAAAGGGAATTAGCCATTTAAAGGAAAATGGAACAACTATTTTTACATTTTATAAATTCAAAAAAGAGCACCGCATAAAGGTGCTCTAGTGATGGAACTAATTTTGTAAAGAACTATTTATTCAATAAAGAAGGACTTACGAATTATTATATGAACGTTTTGTTAATTAAGTGTGTATCAATTAGACAGGAATTTTATTTTTCTACACCTATTTGATTTTACGGGCCAAATCATGTTAAAAGTAAGAAGAAAATTATTAAGTTAATGTTATTTTGTTTAAAATAACATCCCAATCGGAATCATCACCTTCCCATCTATCCTGATAACGTGGGAGTTCAATTGAACAAACCCTCGATATTCCCCAATTTTGTTCAACAATATTAGATATACCCTCCTTGAAATTAACAATAAGAATATTAAAATCCTTATTTGTAATTTTAGATAATACGTTTTGTAATTCAACCGCTTCATCTCGATTTCCCCAAATTCTAATGAATAAAATGGATTCACTACTATTTATTTTTTCAAGGAATCGATTAATTCTAGTGTCTAATTTAGCTTTAAAAGAAGGATAGGTTGATTTCAAATCCTTTTCGGAATTAATAGGAAAATCATGCATTGAAAAACAATTATAATAAGTGTCCTTTATACAGTAGGTAATTCGTTCTGCCCATTTAATTTGATTATCAAATTCTGATTCAATAAGACCGTAACTTTCTGAACCTTCTATAACCATATTTTCCAACTTCATGAATTTTTTAAATCGATTTTGAAGTAATCTGTTTACATCTGAAAGTGATGGATAATAAAACCAATCTAAAGGTCCAGAAAATGTTCTTAAATTGTGTCTTTTGATTTGGTTGGTGACTTGACACAATCCTCCTAAACTTACAATTACGCCATAGGATTTTTGTATATCTTCTAGGTTCATCCTCATCATCCTTTATAAAAGTAATTTAAATTATCTGTTCAGTATATGATGCAATAACATATTGATGTGGACCTATATATCACAGTACATAGAGCTAAGACATTTGTATAAATTTAAAAAGTCAAATACCTAAGTTGAGGGATTTCATCTTTGACGTTATATCATGGAGTTATTATTGGAATGAAAGCTGGTAGGGATATTGCGCCAGAGTTATATATTCTCCAGTAACTTAATTTAGAAACCTGTTCTTGATTACTGTAGTAAAATTGTTGTTCTTTTAAAAGAATCCTTAGATAAAAAAGAAAAATCTATTGGCTAGCATTTAACCAGTAGATTTTTCTTTTCATCTTCATAGTTTTCCTGCCTCTCTTAAAGTTATGATATATAATCTTTTAAAGACTGACACGGTGCATTTTTTTTCATAATGCACGCAAAAAAATCAGTTTAAGAATTATGTGAAATCGTGTCAAAAAATTAAAGGTAATTATATATGTATTTAAGATGATATCCATCTGCGTATATTTTTTAAATTTTTAGATAAATGCAATGATAATGGCTTCTTAAGAATTAATTTAGCACCTTGTTTATTTAGAAAAGCCCTATAAACCATTTAGTTCATAGTAAAAGTAATATATTTAATATTAAATGTCTTGCATAATGCGATAAAATTTCACAATTTTTTATCAATATATACAGAAAAAGGTAACGAAACTTAAGCGATATTTAATACTTTTCATATTTGTGAAGTATGTGAATTTGTTTATTTTAACATCTAAGATGTTAGATGTTGTTTTTTAAACATTACTTATCCGGATTCATGAAAAGTATTTTAATGCATTATTTTTATTTTATATAATAATATTTAATTTTAATATTAAAACTAAAATATGGAAGTAACATAGGGGATTTACGCATATAGTAATGTTGATGGTGAAATTAACAAAACTTTCATTTAAATCAGATAAAACTATGATGTTTTTAACTTATAATCATGTTACTACGATGAAAAAATGGCTACTAATTAGTTAATTTAAAAATCAATTTTAGATAGGAAGAGGATAATGAAGACCAGAGATAGTTATAAAATTATTGTAATTGGTGCTGGGACAGCAGGACTATCTTCTACTGCACATTTATTACGAAATGTACCCCTATTGAAAGAAAGTATAGCAATTATTGATCCATCAAAAAAACATTACTTTCAGCCACTATGGAGTTTAGTGGGGGGAGGAATTGTTTCAAAGGAAAGTACGATGCGTAATCAGGAATCGCTTATTCCAAAAGGGGCAACGTGGATCCCTAAAAGTGTTGTTGAGTTATTTCCATCTGAAAATAAGATACTTTTAGATGACGGACTGCTACTTGAGTATGAAATTCTTATTGTAGCAGCTGGTATCCAAATAAATTGGGACAGTATTAAAGGCTTAAAAGAGTCTATTGGCACTAATGGGGTATGTAGCAATTATTCTTATACATATGTTGATTCTACTTGGAGAGAAATCGAAAAATTTAAAGGAGGAAATGCGCTTTTTACCCACCCTAATACTCCTATTAAATGCGGTGGTGCTCCACAAAAAATTATGTACTTAGCAGAGGAGTATTTTTGTAATAGTGGTGTAAGAAACAGAAGTAAAGTAATATTTTATTCTGCAAACAATAACATATTTCAGGTTCCACGATATGCAAATACTTTAGAACAAGTACTAGAAAGAAAGCAAATTATAACGAATTATAATAAAAATCTAGTGGAAATTATCGCCGAAAAGAGAGAGGCAATTTTTGAAGATACGCAAACACTAAAAAGAGAAACCGTACCATATAGTATGATACATGTTGTTCCGCCAATGGGGCCACCTAATTTTATTAAAGAGAGTGAGATAAGTGATCATCAGGGGTGGGTAGATATAAGCCCTTATACTTTGCAGCATGTGCAATATAAAAATATTTTTGGACTTGGAGATTGTACCAATTTACCTACCTCTAAAACTGGAGCAGCAATTCGAAAACAAATACCCGTCTTAAAACAAAATATTATGGACGTACTTAGCGGAAGAGATTTACAGGCTAAATATGATGGATATACATCATGTCCGATTGTTACAGGATATAAAAGTCTTATACTTGCTGAATTTAACTATGAACATGAGCCTCAAGAAACGTTTCCATTTAATCAAGCGAAAGAACGGTATAGTATGTTTTTACTTAAAAGATATATGTTGCCATATATGTATTGGAATTTAATGTTGAAAGGGATTCTATAGGAGAAGATAAAAAGTGGTTACAAAAATTGAAAATTAATTTGAAATAACTAATTGGAGGGAATAGCTATGCTTTTAAAATATTTTTATGATGAAAAATTAGCACATGCTTCCTATTTAGTCGGTTGTCAGAAAGAAGGCGTAGCAATCGTTATTGATCCTAGTCGCTATATAGAACAATATATAGAATTTGCTAAGAAAGAGGGGATGGAAGTAATTGCTGCGGCTGAGACTCATATTCATGCTGATTTTCTTTCTGGGTCTAGAGAACTTTCTAATCTTTACCATGTAAATTTATATGTATCTGATGAAGGAGATTGTGATTGGAAATATCAATATCTTAACGAAGGTCGATACAAATTGGTTAGAGAGGGCACAGAGTTTAAAGTAGGTCATATAAAATTTAATGTAATTCACACCCCAGGGCATACGCCTGAAAGTATTTCTTTTTTAGTAACTGATACAAGTCAAAATAATTATACGAATGATAAACCGATAGGAATATTCACAGGTGATTTTATATTTGTAGGAGATATAGGAAGACCGGATTTATTAGAAACTGCAGTCGGTATTAAAGATACTGCAAAAATAGGAGCGAAACAATTATTTGATTCTATACAAAAAATAAAAATACTTCCTGATTATTTGCAAATATGGCCATCACATGGTGCGGGAAGCGCATGTGGAAAAGCATTAGGAGCAATTCCAACTTCTACATTAGGTTATGAAAAGATGTTCAATTGGGCATTTCGGTGTAATGAAGAAAGTGATTTTATATCGACTTTATTGACGGGACAGCCAGAGCCTCCAAAGTATTTTTCATTAATGAAGAATTTAAATAAGTATGGTCCGCCAATTCGTAAGAAGAGAAAAAGTACTGCTATTAATACAGTAGAAGAACTTCAAGAAATTTTGAAGAGCGTTTATCAAATAGTTGATATAAGGGATGTAGAGAGTTTTGCTGCAGGTCATATCGAGAAGTCAATTAACATACCTTATAACAATTCTTTCACAACTTGGTGTGGATGGTTATTAGATTATAAAAAAGAAACTTTAATAATTCTAGATGAGGAAAAGGTTAAAGTAGAGGCAGTTATTAGAGAATTTGAATCTATTGGGTTAGATAATATTATTGCTTTTGCACCCTTAAAAGTAATACAAAGACTTGATAGATTTGAAAGTTACAAAGAAAAAACATCGATTGAATTATATCCGCATATAAAAGCTGGAAGCGTTAAGGTTATCGATGTGCGTAGTAAAAAAGAGTGGGAGGAAGGACACCTTCATGATGCAATACATATCACTTTAGGTAATCTATTTGAACAACTAGATTATATACCGAAAGATTTTCCAATAGTTTTGCAATGTCGAACCGGATTACGTTCCGCTATAGCAGCTAGTATTTTACAAAGAGCTGGTATAAAGGAAGTAGTGAATTTAAAGGGAGGATTTCTTGCATGGAAAGAAGAAGGGCTTCCTTATACAACATGCAATCTCAATGTGTAGGAAAATATTATATGCTAGGTAAGAATAATTAAAAGAAGTTATAGATGACGTGTTAGAAAAGGGAATCATAATTGTCGCAGATTCAGGAAATACATTAGGATTATTAATTGATTATCCAGTTAAATATGAAAATGTAATATTTGTTTTAGCATTAAATAATTTAACATTGGATCCATCTTTTATGGAATGGCAGTGTTGGAAGTACTTAGGTATTATCAATAAGAACCCAATTTAAAATTCTCTTGGATGCAAGAGAATTTTTTTATTGGGAATAGTAAGGGGGAGGGGAGGTGCATTACATATGGGAAAAGGTAGAAGTAATAATGCTGGTAAAAAGCAACCGAATTTTGATGATTCATCTAATTTTGCTAAACAAAGCCAACCGACAGAAAAGAAGAAGAAATAAGAACAGGAGCTCTCTTGATAAAGGGAGCTCCTGTTAAAAGTGGACTGACGTTTCAGAATAACATATCGATGGATTAACCCAATAGCCATAAATACAAGGTTTTAATTTTTCGAAGGGCACCTAATTTAATATTATTGTCCCGCTTTTTTATACTTATTGACGCGTTAAATCCATTTAAAATGCTCCTTAATGGCGTTGGGCGTGACCTTCATTAAAATTTTTTAAACCTAATGGGACTTACCATTAAGAGGGCGAGGATTAAAGTAATCCATGCATTACCATATGAAAACAATGCCATACCAGCCAATGATAATCCTGCAGCTGGAATAGGTAATCCCTTAAAATATCCAATAGTTGGTTTAATACTAAATTTTGCTAATCTTAAAGCACCCATTGTTGGGAATAGGATAAATGCCAAAGAAGTTAAAATAGAAGGTGTTGCTATCGTATGAAATAAAAGCGCAGGAGCGACGCCGAAACTAACAATATCAGCTAAGGAATCCAATTCTACGCCAAACTCACTGTTCACTTTTAATTTTCTTGCAATTCTTCCATCAAGAAAATCTAAAACAGCTGAAAAGAAAATGAGAATGGAGGCTGCTCCTAAATATTCACTCATATTCAAGGTGATTGAGAAAACACCGCACAATAAATTTCCAACCGTAAATAAATTCGGTATAACTTTTACAAGCTGATTAAACAAGTTTGTTCCTCCTAAATTAATTAAACTTCACATTTCTGTAGCAATTTCTATATATTCTTCCGTTATTCTTAAAAATATATGACCACTGTATTACTGTAAGCTAATTAAATTTCGATAAGAGAAAAATTGATTTCTTAAATGTTCCACTGGTTTATAAAAATGTTTAATCATTTTCAGTACGCGTTATTGAATATTAGCACCTGATAGTTGATATTTCGAGTAGTCAGGGATTTTCCGGTTCTGGTGCAAAAATTCAAGGTAATTAAAAATAATCTCTAAAAAGGAGACATAATGATACTATTATTTTAAAAAGGTTCGTGGTTGGTATCGAATATAAAAAAATAGAATTTTTATACAAAAATCACCCGAAAGGTTGCCTTTTGTACCTCTTAAAATGACTGAAGATGTGTTTACTTGAGTTCATTAGGTAGTTAGAGGTTGATAGACTATCTTTAACGAAAATGTTGAGTAGTTCATCTTCATTATATATCAATTTAATAATGATTGGGGATTTAGAAAGTTCCATGGAAAGTACATATCAACCTGATTGGAAGATTGGAAATTTAATAACTGGTGATACATTTTACTTAACGCAACATTTTGGTGCGCAAATGAAAATTTTTAAAGTCCACACAAATGGTACCCTAGAACGATTCCAAACAATAGAACCAGAATTAAAATAAAATTTTTGTAGCATCAATTAAATTCATTTCTTTTTATGCAAACACACTTTCAGCGGAACTAACTTCTTCACTATTTTGCGCTGGAAACACTTTATAAAAAATGGTTACGTTTTCTGATCTTGAAATAACCCTCTCAAATTGCAATCCTGCTTTTCTAAAAGCTTTACTGCATCAACAATAGAAGTAATTGCTAAAAAGGTTATTCAAATGAAATTTATAAAAGCTTGATAGGCGATACCAAGTGAAAATACCGTAGCTACTATATGTGCAGTCCATTTGGGCATATTTAATTT
>WPCI01030380.1_pt1 | contig 24538 bp, 21 predicted proteins | sample 5399871 | NCBI WGS metagenome assembly WPCI01 (sample SAMN12869469, study PRJNA574797) | sludge metagenome | isolation source: wastewater treatment of pH7 | place: China:Beijing | collected 2019-05-20 | reverse complement strand
TTCGAAATTACAGAAGCAATGTTAAAGTATTTCATTAACAAATTGGACGTAAAGAGCTTCTTTTCAAAACCTCGTATTTTAATTTGTTGTCCAACAAATATTACATCAGTAGAACAAAAAGCAATTCGTGAAGCTGCTGAACGTTCAGGTGGTAAAACAGTATTTTTAGAAGAAGAACCAAAAGTAGCCGCAGTTGGTGCTGGTATGGAAATCTTCCAACCAAGCGGTAACATGGTTGTTGATATTGGTGGAGGTACAACAGATATCGCTGTACTATCTATGGGTGATATTGTTACCTCTTCCTCTATCAAAATGGCTGGCGATAAGTTTGATATGGAGATCTTAAACTATATTAAACGTAAGTATAAGCTATTAATCGGAGAACGTACTTCAGAAGATATTAAAATTAAAGTTGGTACAGTATTCCCAGGTGCACGTAGCGAAGAGCTTGAAATTCGCGGACGTGACATGGTAACAGGCTTACCACGTACAATTACAGTATGCTCTGAAGAAATTACAGAAGCATTAAAAGAAAATGCAGCTGTTATTGTACAAGCTGCAAAAGGTGTATTAGAGCGCACACCACCAGAATTATCTGCAGATATCATCGACCGCGGTGTTATTCTAACAGGCGGTGGAGCTTTACTACACGGTATCGACATGCTTCTAGCAGAAGAACTAAAAGTACCAGTATTAATTGCTGAAAATCCAATGCACTGCGTTGCGGTTGGTACAGGTATTATGTTAGAGAATATCGACAGATTACCAAAGCGTGCTTTGAGATAATTTGAAAGAACTAAGGCTAATGCCTTAGTTCTTTTTTTTCGTTTTTATATTTTTTTATTTTGATTTTTTGCGAAAATGGAAGGAAAATAGAGAAATGTGAAGGAAACAGGTAAAATATTCATATATATGGTTAAATTTAATATTTCCTTAATTGAAAACGTTTATAATATAATGAGTCGAATACGACATTAAGGCAAATAATGTTTCAATACATATTGCCTTTCCCTAATTTGGGCATACACTCCTTTCCACCTCCGTGTCAGTTGCAAAAATGTGCAACTATTTTAATGGAATAGAGTGTGTGCATTTTTTTTTAGGAAGTTGTGCTAAATATAAAATGTTACTTTGTAATGACAAACAATAAACAAAATGGGATAATAGCAATATGTCCAAGTGGTAAGACCAATATTACAAAAGGGGCGATTGTTACATGCTAAATATAGAACAAATTAAAGAAATCATTCCTCACCGCTATCCATTTTTACTTGTTGATAAAATATTAGAAGTAGATGAAGGCAAAAGAGCGGTTGGGATTAAAAATGTATCCGCAAATGAAGAATTCTTTAACGGACACTTCCCTGACTATGCAGTTATGCCTGGTGTACTTATTGTAGAAGCATTAGCGCAAGTCGGAGCAGTTGCAGTATTAAAGAAAGAAGAAAACCGCGGAAGACTTGCTTTCTTTGCAGGTATCGACAATTGCCGTTTCAAAAAACAAGTACGACCAGGTGATCAGCTTCGTCTAGAAGTAGAAATGACACGCGTACGCGGCCCAATTGGAAAAGGAAAAGCAATCGCAACAGTAGATGGTGAAGTTGCATGTGAGGCAGAAATTACATTTGCGATTGGTGATAAAAAAGAATAGATAGTACTAAAAAATCTCCTTGTGAAAAGACAAGGGGATTTTTTAATTTCTGCTATATAACGATTAAACAATAATATACAAACTAATCAGAAAATATCTTGTAAATAGATGGTAATTACCATATACTTACTTTATTATTTATCTAGAAAACAGGATAAGTGATAAAGGTAATAAAGAAATAAGGGCATTGTCATATTGTTAAGGTACTTAAATAAGACAAAATAGGATGTTATTGATTATGATGAAATGTGGGGAACTCAGCAAGAATATTAATTAGACGTATGAAATCGAGCATAAGAGAGAGAAAAGGGAAATGTCGCATTTCACAAAAGGAGATTATGAATATGTTCGGGAGAAAGAAAAGAAAACCATTACGACAATTAATTACACATAAAGAGCCTAAATCGCGTATTACAGAACAATACCGTAACATTCGTACAAACATTGAGTTTACATCTGTAGATAATCATATTCGTTCTATTATTGTTACTTCAGCCGATCCAGGTGATGGGAAAACAACAACAATCTCAAACTTAGCAGTTGTTTTCGGACAACAAGGAAAGAAAGTTTTATTAATTGGAGCTGACTTGCGTAAGCCGACGATACAAAACTTATTTGCCATTCATAGTTCAAACGGGTTAACGAACTTATTATCAGGACAAGCAAAACTTATGCAATGCATTCAAAAAACAGATATAGAGAACGTATATTTAATGGCAGCAGGTCCAATTCCGCCAAACCCAGCAGAATTATTAGGGAGCCGGGCAATGGACGAGGCGTTGCTAGAAGCATATAACATGTTTGATATTATATTAATTGACACACCACCTGTCCTTGCGGTTACAGATGCACAAATTCTTGCGAATAAATGTGATGGAATCGTACTCGTTGTACGCAGCGAAAAGACGGAAAAAGATAAAATCGTAAAAGCGAAACAAATATTAGATAAAGCATCAGGAAAACTACTTGGAGTCGTTTTAAACGATAAAAGAGAAGAAAAAGAGCAGTATGGTTATTACTAAAATATGAAAAAGCCAACAAAAAAATTTTGTTGGCTTTTTTGTTTTCTGAAAATTATTTATCAAGATATACATTGTAAAAAGCATGATATGATAAAATTTTTGGGAAATCATTGGAATGTGTTGTCATATTTAAGATTATTTTGTAAGATTAAACTTGTTTCTTGTGAACAAATATAGAACTGAATTATTAAAAATAAAAAATGTAAGATTTATATGTTATAATTTTTCCTATGTGTAAATTTTAGAAAGTTGGAGGAACTTATGGAAGAAACAATTAGTTTAAAAGAGTTATTTCATATCTTAAAAAAACGTTTAGCAATGATCCTCGTAATCGCCTTTGGTGCAGCTATTGTAAGTGCTATCATTAGCTTTTTCTTCATGACACCAATCTATCAATCTTCGACGCAAATTCTTGTTAACCAGAAGAAACAAGAAGGTGCAATGATTCAAGCTGGTGAAGTTCAAACGAATATTCAATTGACGAATACATATAAGGTTATTATTAAAAGCCCAGTAATCTTAGATCAAGTAAATGAAAAATTAAATTTAAATATGACAGCGCAAGCGTTAACAGGAAAGATTAATGTTGCGAATGAAAAAGATTCACAGGTAATCTCTGTAACAGCTGAGGACAAAGATCCAAAATTAGCTCGTGATATTGCAAATGCTACTGCAGATGTATTTAAAGGTGAAGTTGCAAAAATTATGAACGTGGATAACGTAACAGTACTATCTAAAGCGGAAGTTGCAGAAAATCAATCTCCGATTAAACCACGTCCAATGTTAAATGTAGCAATCGCCTTCATTGTTGGTTTAATGGCTGCAGTTGGTCTTGCATTCTTACTAGAATACTTAGATAACACAGTGAAAAAAGAAGAAGATGTAGAAAACTTACTTGGTTTACCAGTGTTAGGTATTGTAGCTCGCATGGATGAAGAAACACCAAGTGTGAAATCGCACGCTCCATCATCAAGAAAAGTGAGGGGACAAACAATTGGCTCTTAATTTATTTAAAAAGAAAAAAAATCATCGTCAACGTCGTCAATTAATTGCTCATCAACAACCGAAATCACCGATTTCCGAACAATATCGTAATATTCGAACGAATGTTGAGTTTGCGTCTGTTGATACAAATTTACATTCATTAATGGTAACGTCTGCAAACCCGAGTGAAGGGAAAACAACGACGACAGCGAATATGGCAGTCGTGTTTGCTCAACAAGGAAAGAAAGTATTACTAATTGATGCAGATATGCGTAAACCAGCGATGCATCAAATGTTTCAAGTAGATAATATTTTTGGACTAACGAACGTATTAACATATAGTGAACGTTTAGAAAAATGTGTACAAACAACATCAGTTGATAATTTACACTTTTTAGCTTGTGGTCCGATTCCACCAAATCCAGCAGAATTGTTAGGCTCAAAATCAATGCAGGAGCTTCTGGCACAAGCATACAGTACGTACGATTTAGTTATTTTCGATTTACCACCGATTTTAGCTGTTACTGATGCGCAAATTATGGCAAATGTATGTGATGCTTCTATTCTTGTCGTTCGTAGTGAATCGACAGAGAAAGAAACAGCTGTAAAGGCGAAAGGATTATTAGAATCGGCAAAAGGTAAACTGTTAGGCGTTGTTCTGAATGATCGTGAACGTGAACAGGGCTTATATTATTACTACGGTGCAAATTAATGAAAAGAGTGAGATATGGGAAGAACATATCTCCTTTTTTCCCTTGAATATGAGAAATCTTATATTCAAGGGAAAAAAGATTACTATAAGAGAGGGAGGACAAAACAAATGATTGATTTACATTGTCATATTTTATCTGGCATTGATGACGGTGCACAAACAGTGACAGATAGTCTAGCGATGGCACAAAAGGCTGTGCAAGAAGGAATACATACAATTGTCGCCACGCCACATCATCAAAATGGAAAATATGTAAATGAGCGTACTTCTATTATTCATCAAGTGAAGCAATTAAATGATGAATTAGAGCAACATGAAATCCCACTGAAGGTTTTACCAGGACAAGAAGTCAGGTTATACGGTGATTTATTAGAAGACTATGAAGCGGGTAAAATCGTTACTTTAAATGAAACAAACAAATACATATTCATTGAATTTCCATCTAATCATGTACCTCGTTATGCAGAACAACTATTGTATGAACTACGTGTAAAAGGAATGATCCCAATTATTGTTCATCCAGAACGTAATGCCGAGTTAATCGAGAGGCCAGATAAGTTATATAACCTTGTCAACAAAGGTGCATTAACACAAGTGACGGCAGGTAGTTTGTTAGGTAGGTTCGGTAAAAAAATTAAAAAGTTTTCATTGCAGCTTGTGGAACATAATTTAACACATATGGTTGCTTCAGATGCACATAATACAACGTCAAGAGGATTTCATTTAGCAGAAAGCTATGAGTTAATTGAAAAAGAATTGGGAATGAACGTTATGAGTGATTTGAAAGAAAATCCGTATTTAATCATTAGCGGGAAAGCAATTTATAAAGAAGATCCAGAACAAATTCGTCGTAAAAAATTATTCGGTATCTTTTAAATAAAGAATTGGTGATGTCTCCTAACCGTTATCAACGGAGGCACTCGGTCGTGCTGTGGGTAGAAATTTTTATTTCGAACCTACCTTAGACGCTTGTCGTCGGGAGTATGACGTGAGGATGGGTTGGATGCCCATAATTTATTTATGTTAGAAGCTCTACTTATGGAGTTGTAAAGACGACCCTATAAGTAGGGTTTTTGTTATTGTTACATATGGATGCAGTAATATATTTGGGGGTACTAGATTTGAAAAAAGTAAGAAAAGTAATTATTCCAGCTGCGGGACTGGGGACAAGGTTTTTACCGGTAACAAAGGCAATGCCGAAAGAAATGTTACCAATTGTTGATAAACCAACAATTCAATACATAGTAGAAGAAGCGATAGAATCAGGAATTGAAGATATTATTATTGTGACTGGAAAAGGTAAACGTGCCATTGAAGATCATTTTGATCATTCTTTTGAACTAGAACAAAACCTTTTAGAAAAAGGAAAGTATGAAATGCTTGAGAAAGTACAAGCATCTTCAAAGATTAACATTCATTATATAAGACAGAAAGAACCGAAAGGGCTTGGACATGCAGTATGGTGTGCACGCAAATTTATTGGAAACGAGCCATTTGCGGTATTACTTGGTGATGATATTGTACAAGCTGAAACGCCATGTTTACGTCAATTGATGGATCAATATGAAGGAACACAATCATCGGTTATTGGTGTACAAGCAGTACCAGAAAATGAAACACATCGTTACGGTATTATCGATCCAGTTGAACAAAACAATCGTCGTTATCAAGTGCGTCAATTTGTAGAAAAGCCAGCTCAAGGTACAGCACCATCAAATTTAGCAATTATGGGACGTTACGTATTAACACCAGAAATTTTTACGTTCCTTGAAAATCAACAAACAGGTGCTGGTGGAGAAATTCAATTGACAGATGCGATTCAACGTTTAAATGAAATTCAACGAGTATTTGCGTATGATTTCGAAGGCACTCGTTACGATGTTGGGGAGAAGTTTGGATTTATTAAGACGACAATTGAGATGGCACTACAAAATAAAGAATTAAATGTAGAGTTAATGAAGTATATGAAAGAACTTGTAGAAAAAGAAGAGGTACATTCATAAGAGAATGGCCTTTTTATTATCAATAAGATAGGAATTATATAAAGAAGGGAACATGTATATTGAGTTATCGAAAACGGCTCTCATTATTAATTTTATTAGATTCATTTATTGTATTAACTGCCGTGTATTTAAGTTATTGGTTCATACATCCAAATATATTAAGCAAAATTCCTACGACAGTAATTATTAGTTCTATTACATTATTGTGCAGTCATCATATTTTTGCTGCTATTTATAAGCTCTATAATAAGGCGTGGGAATATGCGAGTATTGGGGAATTAAAGCAAATATTTAAAGCCATTACACTTTCCATTATTGTAACAGCAATTGTGCAACAAATTATAAATCATGATATTTACGTTAGAATTTTAGCGATTGCATGGATGCTACACTTATTATTAATTGGTGGTTCTCGCTTTGTATGGCGTATGTTCCGCGATACATATATTACAAAAGCTGCTGATAAAAAACGAACATTAATTATTGGCGCAGGTTCAGCAGGAACAATGGTAGTACGTCAATTACAACATAATAAAGAAGCAGATTTATATCCAGTTGCGTTTGTTGATGATGATAGAAATAAACAAAAATTAGAGATTTATAATGTACCAGTTGTTGGCACAACAAATCACATTCAAGAAATTGTAGAAAACAATGATATAGAACATATTATTATCGCAATTCCTTCATTAAATAGAAATCAAATAAATGAGATTTTTGAGAAGTGTAGGAAAACAAAGGCGAAAACGCAAATTGTACCAATGCTTGAAGATCTTTTAGATGGTAAGGTTTCTGTTAATGAATTCCGAGATGTACAAGTGGAAGATCTATTAGGAAGAGAGCCAATCCAATTAGATGATGCAGGAATTGGAGAAAAAATTACTGGTAAAACAATTTTAGTAACTGGTGCTGGTGGATCAATTGGTTCAGAAATTTGTCGTCAAGTGATGAAATATAAACCAGCAAAAATCGTCCTTTTAGGACATGGTGAAAACAGCATTTATAATATTGAGATGGAAATGAGAGTCACTTATAAAGATTCTGTGGAAATTACGACAGAAATTGCTGATATTCAAGATAGACATAAAATCTTTGAAATCATGAAAAAACATCAACCATATATCGTATATCATGCCGCGGCACATAAACATGTACCTTTAATGGAACGTAATCCTGAAGAGGCTGTAAAAAACAATATTTTTGGCACAAAAAATGTAGCAGAAGCTGCAGATACATTTAAAGTAAATACGTTTGTTATGGTTTCTACAGATAAAGCTGTAAATCCAACAAACGTAATGGGAGCTACAAAACGATTTGCAGAAATGCTTGTACAGCATTTGGCAGCTGTAAGTACTAATACAAGATTCGTTGCCGTTCGATTTGGTAATGTCCTTGGAAGTAGGGGGAGTGTAATTCCTCTATTTAAGAAGCAAATTCAAAAAGGTGGCCCTGTAACTGTTACTCATCCTGAGATGATTCGTTACTTTATGACGATACCAGAAGCTTCAAGACTAGTTATTCAAGCTGGAACGTTAGCTAAAGGAGGAGAACTTTTTGTTCTTGATATGGGAGATCCAGTAAAAATTGTTGATTTGGCAAGAAATCTTATTACCCTTTCAGGATATTCAATTGAAGAAATTGGAATTGAATTCACTGGGCTAAGACCAGGAGAAAAAATGTATGAAGAGCTATTAAATGAAGGGGAAATCCATCCAGAACAGATATTCCCTAAGATTCATATTGGAAAAGCTGTCCTAATGGATCAAGAAATTTTAAGACAGTTTATGAATGATTTCGAAGGGATGAGTAAAGAAGAAATAAGAGAGCGCCTATTAGATATTGCAAGTAATAAGATGTTAAAAAAGGAAAATTGATGGTAAAGAGCAGAAACAGTAAGTAAAATAGCTTTTGAATTATATAGTATGTAATTAGGATGGGGAAGAAATGATATATAAATTATATTTGAAAAGAATAATAGATTTTACTATCGCATTAATAGGTTTAATAATATTATCACCCATAATTTTAATATTGATTTTGTGTATAAAAGTAGATTCTAAGGGGCCGGTTTTATTTAAGCAACGTCGAATTGGAAAAGGGAAAAAGGAATTTTATATTTTAAAATTTAGGACAATGAGAATAGATACACCGAAAGATACGCCGACACATCTTTTAGAAAATCCGGAGATGTATATTACGAAATTAGGTAAATTCTTACGTAAAACAAGTTTGGATGAATTACCACAAATTTTAAATATTATTAAGGGGGAAATGAGTATAGTTGGTCCTAGGCCGGCACTTTGGAATCAGTATGACTTGATAAAAGAGCGTGATAAATATGGAGCGAATGATATTATTCCTGGTCTGACAGGGTGGGCACAAATTAATGGGAGAGATGAGTTACCAATTGATGTAAAGGCCGGTCTTGATGGTGAATATGCTCAGAAGATTAGTTTCTTACTCGATATTAAGATATTCTTGAAAACAGTGATCAGTGTAGCAAAGAGTGATGGGGTTAAAGAAGGGGCTAGAAAATAATTTTATAATTTAAGTTGGGGATAATTAGATGAAGATATTAATTACGGGCAACACAAGTTATGCTGGTAGAAGTTTGGAAAAATGGCTTTTGCAATGGCCTGATAAGTATTTAATTGAATATATTTCTTTAAGGAATGAGGAATGGAAAGATAAAGACTTTTCTTTATACGATGTAATTTTTCATGTAGCTGCAATTGTTCATCAGAAAGAAAAACCTGAGATGGAAGAACTTTATTATAGGGTAAATAGGGATTTAACTATAGCATTGGCCAATAAAGCTAAAAATGCAGGAGTAAAACAATTCATATTTATGAGTACACTTTCTGTATATGGTCTTGTTGGAACAGTTGGTAAAGAAGTTATGATTAATAAGGATACACCGTGTCGTCCCAATAGCTTCTATGGGAAAAGTAAGCTTGAAGCCGAAGGGTTGCTTGAAAGACTACAAAATGAAGACTTTAAAGTCGCGATTTTAAGAGTCCCCATGATTTATGGACCTAATTGTCCAGGGAATTATGAACAATTAAGAAAAATAACAGATAAAATACCAATATTCCCTAGTATAAATAATAACAGAAGTATGATTTTTATAGATAATCTATCTGAATTTATAAGGTTATTAATTGATAATCAAGACCATGGATTGTTTTTTCCACAAAATCAGGAATATGTTAATACATCATATTTAGTCACGTTAATTGCAAAGGAAAAGCACAAGAATATGTATTTATCCAAACTTTTGTCTTTGGGTATTAATCTATTAGCAGTACGCATTAAGGTTATTAATAAGGTATTTGGGAATTTAACAATTGATTCAAATTTATCTAATTATGGAGACCATAAATATTGTGTTGTTGATTTAGTTGAATCAGTTAAACGTTGTGAAAAAATAGAGAAATAGGTGCTGAACTTTGAAGAAAAATGTATTGATAATGTGCCAATATTTTTATCCAGAATATGTTTCATCTGCTACGTTACCGACAGAGTTAGCGGAAGATTTAATTGAAAAAGGACTTTCAGTAGATATTCTTTGTGGTTACCCTAAGGAGTATTATGAGGGAAAAGAGGTGCCAATAAAGGAGCAATACAAAGGCATCAATATATCTAGAGTTAAATATACAGAGTTTAATAATAAGTCTAAGGTAGGGAGGATTGCTAATTTCTTTTCATTTTTTATGGCTATTTTATTAAAGTTTCCAAGTTTATTTAAATATGAGTGTGTGTTGGTATATTCTAACCCTCCTATATTACCATTAATACCATATTTAATATCTCGTATTACAAAGACGAAATTTATTTTTGTAGCATTTGATATTTACCCAGACAATGCTTTAAAACTTGGGGCGATAAAAAAGGGTGGATTTATTGAAAAATTAATGATTGGTATTAATAAAAGAGTATATGGGTATGCATCAAATATAGTTGCCTTGGGAAATGAAATGAAACATTATATGGTTAAACAGACACTTGTTAGTGAAGCAGAAAAAATTAAGGTTATTCCAAATTGGTATAGTGCTAATAAAATTACAGATGATACTACTGTTTTTAACAAGGAATTTCAAGAGTTAAGAGAAAAATGGCCGTTCATTGTACTATATAGTGGTAATATGGGGACCGCACAGGATATGGATACAATTCTGGAATGTGTATCTATGTTAAAGAATCGTGATGATGTTTTATTTATTTTTACTGGACATGGTAATAAGGCGAGCTACGTTAAAGAGTATTTAAATTCTAATGAAATAAAGAATGCTAAGGTAGATGGTTTTTTATTAGGATCGGATTATACTGATATCTTGAAAATATCTGATGTTTGCTTAGTTAGCTTGGCAGCGGGAATTGAGGGTATCGGAGTCCCAAGTAAAACGTATGGATATTTGGCAGCGGGTAAGCCAGTGTTAGCTATAATGTCGGATAAAACTGATATTGCTAAAAACCTGCACGAGTATAATGCTGGTGGGAGCGTAATACAGGGAGAGGCAGAGAAGTTAAAAGTACTAATTATGAAATACATGGGTAATAGGGGGGAGTTAAAAAAGGCAAGTATTAATGCTAAAAAAATATTTGAAGACTTATATGATAGGGAAATTTGTACAGATATGTACTATCATATGATAACGGAAGCAATAAATAAGGGGAAACTCTAGAAGATTGAATAAAAGAGTATCTTAAAGATAATTAGGCGGAGGTCATTATATTGTTTAAGGATAAATGTTTATTAATAACTGGTGGAACAGGATCATTTGGTCATGCAGTCATGAAAAGATTCTTAGATACTGATATAAAAGAAATACGCATTTTCTCACGTGATGAAAAAAAACAAGATGATATGAGAAAACTTTATAGCGATGATAAATTGAAATTTTATTTAGGGGATGTAAGAGATTTAGCAAGTGTTAAAAATGCTATGCATGGTGTTGATTATGTTTTTCATGCAGCTGCATTAAAACAGGTTCCTTCATGTGAATTTTTCCCGTTAGAAGCAGTAAAGACTAACATTATAGGTACAGATAATGTATTGACAGCTTCTATAGAATATGATGTAAAAAAGGTTATCTGCTTATCTACGGATAAAGCGGCTTACCCAATCAATGCAATGGGTATTTCAAAAGCGATGATGGAAAAAGTATTTGTTGCAAAATCAAAAACAGTATCTCCAGAAAACACACTTATCTGTGGTACTAGATACGGTAATGTTATGGCTTCACGTGGCTCAGTTATTCCACTATTTATAGAACAAATTAAAACAAGACAACCTTTAACAGTAACTGATCCTAATATGACAAGGTTCTTAATGAGCTTGGAAGAGGCTGTAGAATTAGTAGTATTTGCTTTCCAAAATGCTGTGGCTGGGGATATTATGGTTCAGAAATCGCCTGCTAGTACTATTGGTGATCTTGCTCAAGCTGTAAAAGAATTATTTAATGTTAATAATGAAGTTAAAGTAATCGGCACACGTCATGGAGAAAAGCGATATGAAACATTGCTTACTAAGGAAGAGTACGTTGTTGCAGAAGATTTAGGCGGATTTTTTAGAGTACCTGCGGATCAAAGAGATCTTAATTATGATAAATATTTTGAAGTAGGAAATAAAAAGCTTACTAATATAGAAGAGTATAATTCTGATAACACACATATTCTTACTGTAGAAGAGATTAAAGAGAGATTACTTGAGCTAGAATATGTCCAACAAGAACTTCAGCAATGGAAAGAAAATGTTCAGGTAATGCTTTAAAAGGGGAGAAAAGTAATGAATATTCTTGTTACAGGTGCTAAAGGTTTTTTAGGAAGGAACCTCATTGCTGAGCTTAAAAATAGAGGATATAATAACGTATTTGAATTTAGTAGAGAAAGCGATAAATCGGATCTTGAAAAGTATGCTAAGGATTGTGACTTCGTATTTCATCTAGCTGGAGTAAATAGACCGCAAGATGAACAAGAGTTTATGGAAGGTAATTTTGGTTTTACATCAGAATTATTAGAACTATTAAAAAGGCATAATAATAAAGCCCCAGTTCTTATGACCTCATCTATTCAGGCAGAAAGAGATAATCTTTATGGAAAGAGTAAAAAAGCGGGAGAGGAATTAGTATTCAATTACTATAATGAGGTCGGTGCTAAAGTTTATGTGTACAGACTTTCGAACTTATTTGGGAAGTGGAGTAAACCTAATTACAATACCGTAGTGGCAACATTTTGCCATAATATATCTAGGGGACTTGATATTCAAATAAACGATCCAGATGTGGAGCTTAACTTATGCTATATAGACGATCTAATTGAAGAGTTTTTTAGGGCTTTAAATGATAATCCAACTATGCAAGGTGATTATTGTATCGTACCAATAACGCATATGGTTAAGCTTGGAGAATTGGCTTGTATCATAAAGGGGTTTAAAGAAAGCCGAACAAATTTAGTTATTCCAAACATGGAAAATACTTTGATTAAAAAACTATATAGTACTTATTTAAGCTTTTTACCAGAGGATCAATTCTCCTATGATTTAAAAATGCATAGTGATCCCAGGGGGTCGTTCACAGAATTTATTAGAACAGCTGAGAGAGGGCAAGTTTCTGTGAATGTATCCAAACCAGGGATTACAAAGGGGAACCATTGGCATCATACTAAAAATGAAAAGTTTCTAGTAGTTAGTGGAGAAGGATTAATTCGATTTAGAAGACTGGATTCGACTGATATTATTGAATATAGAGTCAGTGGAGAAAAGTTACAAGTTGTAGATATACCCGTAGGATATACACATTCAATTGTAAATATAGGAGAATGTGATCTTGTGACGGTAATGTGGGTAAATGAATGTTTTGATCCTGAAAAACCAGATACTTATATGTTGGAGGTATAATTTATGAAAAAGTTAAAAGTCATGACGGTTGTTGGTACAAGACCGGAGATTATAAGGTTATCAGCTGTCATTAATAAGTTAGAAGAGTCAGATGCTGTGGAACATATTTTAGTTCATACGGGGCAAAATTATGACTATGAATTAAATGAGGTGTTTTTTAAGGATTTTAATTTAAAAAAACCAGATTATTTTTTAAATGCAGCCACAGGAACAGCAGTCGAAACAATTGGTAATATATTGGTTAAAATAGATCCTGTCATGGAAGAAGTTAAACCAGATGCCTTTTTAGTTCTTGGGGATACAAATAGTTGCTTATGTGCGATTGCGGCAAAAAGAAGACAGATTCCAATTTTCCATATGGAAGCAGGAAATAGATGTTTTGATCAAAGGGTACCGGAAGAGACTAATAGAAAGATTGTTGATCATACAGCTGATATTAATTTAACTTATAGTGATATTGCAAGAGAGTACCTGCTTAGAGAAGGATTTTCTTCAGATAGAATTATTAAAACAGGCAGTCCTATGTTTGAGGTTTTAAACTCAAGAAAAAATGATATAGAGAAATCTGATGTGTTAGAAAGTTTAAATCTTGAAGAAGGACAATATTTTGTTGTTTCGGCACACAGAGAAGAGAATATTAATTCGGAGAATAACTTTCTAGATTTAGTAGATAGTTTAAATGCTGTAGCAGAAAAATATAATATTCCTGTAATTGTAAGTACGCATCCTAGAACTCAAAAAATGATTGTTGCTAAAGGAATAGAATTTAATCCATTGGTTAAAACATTAAAACCTTTAGGATTCAATGATTACATAAAACTTCAAATGAAATCCAAAGCAGTCCTTAGTGATAGTGGAACAATTAGCGAGGAGTCTTCTATTTTAGGTCTTAAAGCTTTAAATATTAGACAAGCACATGAAAGACCAGAGGCAATGGAAGAGGCATCCGTAATGATGGTAGGGCTCAAAAGGGAACGTGTATTACAAGGATTGGATATTTTAGAAACACAGCAGGAGCACACATTAAGGGTTGTTGAGGATTATAGTATGCCTAATGTTTCAGATAAAGTTCTTAGAATTATATTATCATATACGGATTATGTTAATAGGGTCGTGTGGAGTAAGTAATGAGGGTCTTACAAATTAATTCTGTATGTGGAATTGGTAGTACAGGTCGAATTGCGACCGATATTGATAAAGTGCTTAAAGGCCAAGGTCATGAAAGTTTTATAGCCTTTGGAAGAGGGAATGCAAGGGATTGTGATACAACGATAAAAATCGGAGAAAAAATTGATAACTATATGCATGTTGCTAAGACTAGGTTATTAGATATGCATGGTTTTGGGAGTAATAGAGCTACTAGAGAGTTTATTAAGAGAATTGAGGACTTAAATCCAGATATTATACATTTACATAATATCCATGGATATTATGTAAATGTGGAATTATTATTTGATTATCTAAAAAGGGCGAATAAACCAGTTGTATGGACATTACATGATTGCTGGGGATTCACAGGGCACTGTGCACATTTTGATTATGTTTCTTGTAATAGGTGGAAAGAAAAATGCTTTAGTTGTCCGCAAAAAAGAGAATACCCTCAAAGTATATTTAGAGAGAACTCAGAGAAGAATTTCTTGAAGAAAAAAGAAGTATTTACGGGTGTTGAAAATTTAACATTAGTGACTCCTTCAAGGTGGCTTGCAGACCTAGTCAAACAATCTTTTCTAAATGAATATCCTATTAAATTGATAAATAATGGAATAGACCTAGAAACTTTTAAACCAACAATAAGTAACTTTCGAACAGAGTATAACTTAGAAAATAAGTTTATTATACTTGGGGTTGCAAGTGTTTGGAGTGAAAGAAAAGGTTACCAATATTTCATCGAGTTATCTAAAAGAATTAAAGCAGACGAAAAAATTATACTAATTGGTTTAACAGATACGCAAATAAAGAACCTACCTGATAATATTATAGGGATTAGTAAGACAAATAGTACTATTGAATTAGCGCAAATTTATTCGGCTGCAGATGTTTTTGTAAATCTTACATTAGAAGATAATTTTCCTACCACAAACCTGGAATCCTTAGCTTGCGGTATACCAGTTATTACATTTGATACAGGTGGTAGTGTGGAGTCTGTTGATAAAAATAGTGGATTTATTGTTGAAAAAGGGAATATACAAGAAGTTTTAAATAGGATAAAGATAGTTAAAAAAGAAACAAAGGCATCTTATTCTATTCAATGTGTACAACGTGCACAGGACTTATATAGTAAAAAAGATCGATTTAATGAATATGTACAGATGTATGTAGACTTGGTATAGAATGAGGTACTAAATTATGAAAAAGGTATTGTTTTTTATTTACCAATTAGTAGGCGGAGGAGCAGAAAAAGTAATGGTTGACATAGTCAACCACATGGATAGAAGTAAGTATGAGATTACCGTGATGACAGTTGTTGATTGTACAAAAGATAGATATCTCCTTAAAGAGGGAATAAAATATAAATATATTTTTAAGGATGTTTTTAAAGCTGATCGAATCTTTTTTAAGCTTATGAAGTCCGCGACACCTCAATTTTTATACTCACTATTTATTAAGGAAAAATATGATATCGAATTTTCATGGTTAGAAGGAATACCTTCTAAGATTCTTAGTGGAAATACTAACCTTGAGACGAAAAAGTTAGCAATTATACATGCAGATTGTGAAAATATAGCATGGCCATCAGGGCGATACAAAAATTTCCGCCAGGAAGAGGATAGCTATAATAATTTCGATCAGTTGCTTTTCGTTTCAGAAAATACTAGGGCTAACTTTTTGAAGAAATTTAATATAGACAAAGCTAAAACTTTAGTACTCCATAATCCATTTGATATACACGATATAAGTGTAAAATCAAAAGAAAAAGTGGAAGACTATATAAAAGAGAAAGAGGAGTTTCTCTTTGTCTCTGTTGGAAGATTAGAGAAAGTTAAAGGCTTTGATCGACTAATAAAAGCGTTTAAAGAAGTTCGTGTGGGATTTCCTAATATAAAACTATTAATTGTGGGTGAAGGGCACGAAAGAAAAAATTTAATTAAACAAATAGAAGAATTAAATTTAGAGAGTAATGTATATTTAATGGGATATAGAGAAAACCCTTATAAATACATCAATTTATGTAATTCTTATATTTGTTCTTCTATATCAGAAGGGCTTAGTTCATCAGTTATAGAAGCAATGATTATTAATAAACCTATCATAACAACGGATTGTGGTGGCATGAATGAAATTTTGTTAGGCAATCTTTGTGGTTTAATAATGCCAAACACTACTGAAGGAATTATTGATGGTATGCATGAAATTTTAGAAGCAAATGAGTCACGGTTGCTACAAATGAAGGTAGAACAGGAAGAAAGAACAAAAGATTTTACTTTCGAAAAATATTTTAGAGAATTAGAAAAATCATTTATTTGAGTATAGATAAAGTTAAATTATGAATAAAAAGGTCAGATTGAAAAGGAAAATCGTTACTAAATTATAGGCTTGATGTTTTTCCAGGGGATAGTGCTTATGTAACGGTTATGCGTTGAAGAAAAAATAAACTATTTACATATATCAAATGATGATTTATGTAAATAGTTTATTTTCTTAAGTAGTCTGTTTGCGTCTTATATTAGATTGAGAGAGTAAAAATGTTAGTAATTAAAGTGCATAAAATAAATGTTGTAATTAAAAAAATTACGAATGGTTATTTTGGATTAGGGATCGTATTGAAAATAAATTCATAATTTTGATATAGAAAATTGCAGATTTTTTATGTATTAAAATAAAGTTTTTCTAGAAATTATAAAAATTGCAAACCATAATTTTATGAGTAGTGAAAATCTTTGTTTTAACACATAAAAAATGTAAAAAACAAAAATATGTATTAATGAATTTAAAGTTGGGAGTTTTTGTATGAAAGAAGCAATAAAAAGTAAACAAGTCCTTTTGAAAAATAATTCATATTTAAAAGTGATGTTACTATTATTTAATATAACTTTTAATATCTTGGTATTATTTACAGCAGTTCTTATAAAAGATATGTCATTTGAACAATGGTTATTTTCTTTTGCATTACTTTCTTTAGTTCAATTGTTAGTAAATATAATAACAGTAAGTAAATTAGAAAAAAGCTTTTTTTCTTTAACAACCTTATTTCTAATTTTTTCTTATATTACTCATTTAGGGATGGTTGTAATATTTGGATTTGATATAAATGTAGAATTACCTTGGGATCCATTATTATCAATAACTAAGGATACTTTTAGAGAAGCAAGTTATTTCGCGATTTTTTGTCATGCATTTTTAACATTTGGAATGTGTACGGTATTATACAAAAGGAGAACATTTAAAGTTTGTGGAGAAGAAAAGGATTTAGTAGAGGAAAGAACTAGACAATTAAAATTACTTAGATCTGTAGGAATGATATGTGTCCTTGTAGGAATAATACCTATGCTATATATTGATCTTAGTCGTGTTATGCTTTATATGAATGGTGATTATTTAGATACTTATAAGGTGGGTGTAAACGGATTTATTGTTATCATTAGTAGATTTACAGAAATAGGTGCTGTAATGTTGCTAATAGGAAATCATAAAAATAAAAAAAGAGCAGGTATGATTGCATTAATGATTGTATTGTACCAAAGTATAATTATTTTTACTGGTAATCGTGGTCGGCCTGTTATGTATCTTATAATGGTATTTTTTGTTTACTCTCAATTTGTTAAAAATATAGGTTTTAAGCAGTTTATTAAGATGTCTATTTTAGCTTATATCGCAGGTTATTTATTAACTTTTATTGGACAGGTCAGAATGGCTTCAATTGATGATATTAGTGTTTATATGGAACTTTTAAAAAAAGGTTTTACCGAGTACTCTATGTTTAAGTTATTAGCTGAATTTGGCCCAACTATTATAACTTTAGGACATTCGTTAACTTTATTTCCAGATGTAGCACCCTTCCAATATGGAACTAATTATTTGGTATCGATATTTACAATTTTTCCGAATATAGGTGATACTCTTACACCACTAGTTGATAAAACAATTTATGTATATCATATGCCGCCATCTATGAGAGAATTTTTAGGGGGATCATACCTTGGAGAACTGTATTATAGTTTTGGAGATTATAGTTTTCTTTTTGCAATAGTGATAGGGATGCTAGTTGCCTTTGTTTCTAATAGAATCCAGAAATATATAGTTGAACAAAGATATGCTTTGTTATCAATATATTTATTGTTGTTTCCAAGTTTATTGTGGTGGACAAGAAGTTATTTTGTCGATATGGTTAGAGAATTTGTGTGGATATCAGTAGGGATATTGATTTTGTATAATTACTTTGGTAGAAAAATACCAAAGAAAGATTTTGGTGGTGAAAAAAAAGATGTACGATAAGATGGTTAGTATAATTGTACCTGTATATAATGCGGAAAAGTACGTACATAAATGTATTGACAGCCTTTTGCAGCAAACTTACAAAAACATTGAGATAATTCTTATTAATGACGGTTCTACTGACAATAGTGGGAAGATATGTGATGAGTATGCTAATGAAAGCAGTAAGATAAGAGTAATTCATCAAAAAAATTCTGGTCCATCAGCGACGAGAAATGTTGGAATTGATGTAGCAAATGGTGCGTACATTCAATTTGTGGATTCTGATGATTATGTAGAGCCAAATATGACTGAAGAAATGCTTAAAGCAATGAATAATAAATTTCAGTTGGTTATATGTGGATATAAATCATTATCTTTATTTAATAAAGATATAAATATTAAAGAGCATAAATGTCATATAAGTGGGGGGTATGATTATTCTAGCTTTATGATGGAATTTGGTTATTTGTTTAGAGATGTTTATATTAACCCTCTTTGGAATAAATTATACAATACTGCATTGATTAAAGAAAATCATTTGAGATTCAAAGATAATGTTTATATGGGAGAAGATTTATTATTTAATCTGGAATATATAAAAAAATGTAATTATATAAATGTTATTAATAAATATTTATATAATTATGCAGTGATTAATAGTGAATCTCTCACAATTAGTTTTAAGAAAGATTTCTTTAAAACGCAACAGATGCTGTTTACTGCAATAAGGGAATTTTTAAAAGTGGATTACTTTTATAATGATAGCAATAAAAAAATGATTGAAATTGCTTATACTGATACTGTTGTTAGTTGTTTAGAGCACTTATTTCATAAGGATAGTAACTTAACAGTAAATTTAAGAAAAGAAAATATAAGTTCTATTGTTAATAATAATTGTACCAGAGAAAATATAGGCTACTTTAAAGAGGGGAATATCCAAAAAAGATTTATTGGACAATTAATTTCTTTAAAGTCAGTTAGTGGTATTTATGTGTTCTTCAAAGCAAAAAGTCTTTTGAAACAGCGAGGAAGGACAATATTTAGGTTGCTAAAAGGACTAAATAAGTAAAGAGGAAAGCAAATTTGCTTTAAAGAATGTACACAGAAGAATAAACTTAATGGAGCATAAATATTGGTTAGGAGATAGGCTTAATCCCTTTTAGGGTGATTAAGTCTATTTTTATTTGAAGGACCATATCTCATTAGGTTGCTTATAAATTAAAGAACATTAATAGTTGACTTAGGAGGACTAATGGTTATGGCAATACTTGTAACAGGTGGAGCAGGATATATTGGTAGTCATACATGCGTGGAATTATTAAATAACGATTATGAAATTATAGTAGTAGACAACATTTCGAATAGCTCAGTAGAGTCTATAAATCGAGTAAAAGAAATAACAGGTAAACAATTTAAGTTTTATAAAGAAGATATTTTAAATCGTGAGGCGCTTGATACAATTTTTGAAGAAAACACAATTGAGGCTGTTATTCACTTTGCGGGTTTTAAAGCTGTAGGAGAATCAGTAGCAATTCCATTAACATACTATCATAACAACATTACAAGCACATTGGTGCTATGTGAAGTAATGCAGAAACATAATGTGAAGAAGATGATCTTCAGTTCATCTGCAACCGTATATGGCATCCCAGAAACATCACCAATTACGGAGGAGTTTCCATTAAGTGCAACAAATCCATATGGTCAAACGAAATTAATGATTGAACAAATTATGCGTGATGTAGCATTCGCTGATGCGGAATGGAGTATTGCATTACTTCGCTACTTTAACCCATTTGGTGCACATGAAAGCGGGCGTATCGGAGAAAATCCAAACGGCATTCCCAATAACCTAATGCCATATGTAACACAAGTTGCGGTGGGTAAGCTGAAGGAATTAAGTGTATTTGGAAATGACTACTCAACTAAAGATGGCACGGGTGTCCGTGATTATATTCATGTTGTAGACTTAGCAAATGGTCATGTAAAGGCACTTGAAAAAGTACTTGGCACTACTGGGATAGATGCATATAATCTTGGTACAGGCACTGGTTATAGTGTATTAGAAATGGTTGAAGCATTTGAAAAAGTTTCAGGCAAGGAAGTTCCTTATAAAATTACGGAACGTCGTCCTGGTGATGTTGCAGTATGTTTTGCAGATGCATCAAAAGCGAAGCGTGAATTAGGATGGGAAGCAATACGCGGATTAGAAGAGATGTGTGCAGACTCCTGGAGATGGCAATCTGGGAATAAGAATGGGTATCAAGAAGTTATTAACTAGACGATTCGTTAAATGGTACGAGATTTGTATCAAGTTATCAATATGCTTTGGCTTCAAAAGTCAATTACATGTATAATGTATTTTGACATCATAATAACTTGATAGTAGCGCCTGAAGAAGGAAGGTTAAAACTATGAAAAAGAAAATCTTATTTTGGATATTAGGGATTATAGGAGTACTAATTATAGGTGGAGGGATTTATGCCTATAATATATACTCTTCTGTTTCAAAAACATTAGATGAAGTTCATAAACCATTAAAGCGTGATGAAGGTAATAAACAAGAAGAAAAAATTAGTAATTCTGAACCAGTTTCAATCTTATTACTAGGAGCAGACGAACGTGGTGAAGATAAAGGCCGTTCAGATTCTTTAATGGTCATTACGTTAAATCCTAAAACTAATTCAATGAAAACGGTAAGTATCCCTCGTGATACTTATACAGAAATTGTTGGAAAAGGTAAAAGTGATAAAATTAACCATGCTTATGCATTCGGTGGCGTGGATATGTCTGTCGCGACAGTAGAAAAGTTCTTAAATATTCCTATGAATTACTATGTTGAAGTGAACATGGAAGGATTTAAAGATATTGTTGATGCAGTCGGTGGTGTAGATGTAAATAATGATTTAGAATTTACGCAAGATAATCATCATTTTGCTAAAGGTAATATTCATTTAACAGGTGAAGAAGCACTATCATTTACACGTATGCGTAAAGAAGACCCCCGTGGTGACTTCGGACGTCAAATGCGTCAACGTCAAGTTGTGCAAGCTGTTATTAAGAAAGGCGCAAGCTTCTCTTCTTTATCAAGCTACGGTGATGTGTTAACAGCGATTCAAAAGAATGTGAAAACAAACTTAACGCAAGATCAAATGTTTGATATGCAAATGAATTATAAAAATAGTCTGCAGAACAGTGAGGATATCCAAATCCCAGGCGATGGCCATAAAGCCGCTGATGGTATTTGGTACTACTACGTTCCAGATGCAGCGAAACAAGATTTAACGAATAAGTTAAAAGCGCATCTTGAAGTGACTAAGTAATATGTAATAACCCAACTCCTTTGGTAGGAGTTGGGTTTATTTTTGCGTGAATTTATATTAGTATTATATGTTGTGAGATTAATAGATGAGGTGAATCGATGAATAAGAAAGCAGTATTTGTCCTAGTTATTTTTGTATTGTTTGTCGCTTCGATTGTGAGCGGTAAATTATATTGGAATAAGAAAATTGCGAATGCAACAGGGCAGACGAGTGAAATAACGAAAACGAAGTCTGAAGTGAAAGATAGTGGAGCGAAGAAATCAGAGAAGAAACAAGATGCAAAGTCATCCTTTAATGAAGCATATGCGAAGAATTTACCAGATGAAGTGAAAGAGAAGTTAAAGAAAGCTGCTGAGGATAAAAAGGCAGTCAACCTTGTTATTGTTGGTGATGAAGCTTCTTCATCTGCAAAAGATGCTTGGGCAGCTAAGTTAACGGCTAATTTAGAAACTGCTTACGGTAAAGGTTTGTGGAATGTGACAGTAAAGGAATATAAGGGTGAAAGTACAGAGGCATTAATTTTATATAAACGTGATAAAGAAATCGCGGAAGGTAATCCAGATGTAATTTTATTTGAACCACCATTCATTACTGATAATAATGAAATTGGTAATGGAAACTCTGTAGCAAGTACGCAAAAATTTGTACAAGCACTTTCTACTAGTGCAAAGGGTGCTACGATTATGATTCAACCATCAAATCCAGTGTATGGTGCGAAGAATTATCCGAAGGCAATTGAGGCGTTAAAGCAATTTGCGACGCAAAATGGTTATACATATGTGGATCATTGGGGAGCATGGCCTGATGCATCAACGAAGGCTATCCTGCCATATTTAACAGAAGAATTCGGTTTCCCAAGTGCTAAAGGCCACGAAGTTTGGGCACAATATGTAACGGATTATTTCGTTGCTAAGTAATAAAGGTACACAAAAGGTATACGAGCAATCGTATACCTTTTATAATAAGAGAGTGAATAAGAAATCCTAATATATAGTAGGAGGAAGACAATGAATTCAATCCTAATCTGCGGCGGAGCTGGTTATATCGGTTCTCACGCTGTGAAAAGGTTAGTAGACGAAGGTTTATCTGTAGTAGTAGTAGATAACTTACAAACGGGTCATGAGGATGCAATTACGGAAGGTGCTAAGTTTTATAATGGCGACCTTCGTGATAAAGCATTTTTAAGAGATGTGTTTACACAAGAAAATATTGAGGCAGTTATGCACTTTGCAGCTGATTCTTTAGTTGGGGTTAGTATGGAGAAGCCTCTGCAATATTATAATAATAACGTGTATGGTGCACTTTGCTTATTAGAGGTAATGGATGAGTTTAAGGTAGATAAGTTTATTTTCTCTTCTACTGCGGCGACGTATGGTGAGGTAGATGTAGATCTTATTACTGAGGAAACGATGACAAGTCCAACGAATACGTATGGGGAGACGAAGTTAGCAATCGAGAAGATGCTTCATTGGTATAGCCAAGCTTCTAATTTACGTTATAAGATTTTTAGATACTTTAACGTGGCTGGTGCAACTCCAAATGGTATTATTGGGGAAGATCACCGTCCAGAGACGCATTTAATTCCTCTTGTGCTGCAAGTGGCATTAGGTCAACGTGAGAAGATTATGATGTTTGGTGATGATTATAATACACCAGATGGTACTTGTATCCGTGATTATATTCATGTTGAAGATTTAGTAGCAGCTCACTTCTTAGGTCTTAAAGACTTACAGAACGGCGGAGAGAGTGATTTCTATAACTTAGGAAATGGTAATGGTTTCAGTGTTAAAGAAATCGTTGATGCAGTTCGTGAAGTTACAAATCATGAAATTCCAGCTGAAGTAGCACCGCGCCGTGCGGGAGATCCAGCACGTTTAGTTGCTTCTTCTCAGAAAGCGAAAGAGAAGTTAGGTTGGGATCCTCAGTATGTAAATGTGAAGACAATCATTGAGCATGCTTGGAATTGGCATCAGAAGAAACCTAATGGTTATGATAAGTAAGACTAATAAGTGAAGGAGAGGGTATTGTCGTTCAACATATGTTCGACAATACCTTCTCTTTTTTTATAAGATTTTTGCTATACTAAAATGTACTTATAATACGAGATGGAAGGAGGAGAATAATGAAAATACTTGTAGTTGATGATGAATCGAGTATTCGTAATTTGATTCGGATGCAGTTGGAGATGGAAGGTTATGAAGTATTGGCAGCGGCTGACGGGAGAGAAGCTTTGGAGCGATGGAATGAAGGGCCAGATGTATTGATTTTGGATGTTATGCTTCCGGATACGGATGGGTATGAGTTGCTTCGTTTGTTCCGTGAGAGGGATAGGGATATTCCGGTGCTTATGTTAACGGCAAAGAGTCAGATGAATGATAAGTTGCTTGGATTGCAGCTTGGTGCTGATGATTATGTGACGAAGCCGTTTAATTATGCGGAGCTTATTCTTCGGGTTAAGAATATGGCGCGGCGTGTAAAGAAGACGGAGGCGGCTGTAAGTCATGAAGTAATTGAGGCTGGAGAGATCGTG
>WPCI01163288.1_pt1 | contig 24633 bp, 17 predicted proteins | sample 5399871 | NCBI WGS metagenome assembly WPCI01 (sample SAMN12869469, study PRJNA574797) | sludge metagenome | isolation source: wastewater treatment of pH7 | place: China:Beijing | collected 2019-05-20 | reverse complement strand
CCCGCCCCGCCGCGCGGGGCGGCGTGGGGGGGGGGGGGGGGGGGGTGGTGTGTGTTGTGGTGGGGGTGGCGGGGGGGGGGGGGGGGGGCCTAGTGGGTGGGAGGAGATTATATCCCGGCTGGCTGGTCGGCAGACAACGCCATCGGGTCAGCCTGCGCGGACCGCATGGCCAGGAGAAAGCGCCGGATGGCGGTCCCTGTCTCCTCCCAGGTTGGGTGGGCTTCGAAGCGACGCCTTGCGGCCAAGCCCATGCGTGCCAGCAGGCTGCGGTCGGCATGCAAGCGGCGTAGACATCCAGCCAGAGCGCTGGCATCACCCGGCGCCAGCAGGAATCCATTCTCGCCGTCGCTGACGATTTCGCCGGCCCCGCCGGCTGATGTGGCGATGGCAGGCAGGCCGAAGCCCATCCCTTCCAGGTAGACGATGCCGAAGCCTTCATAGCTCGATGGCGCCGCCAAGACCTGATGGCTGCGCAATTCGTGCTCCAGTTCGGCGTCAGACAGGCGACCACGAAACGCCACCCTGTGAGCGATATTTAGCCGTTTGACCTGGTAGCGGCAAGCCGCCGCGTAGGCGAGGTCGACGCCAGCGTCGCCCACGACGGTCAAGGTGGCGGTCTCTGGGGGCAGCAGTGAAAAAGCTGTCAGCAGCGTGTGCAGCCCCTTGCGTGGGATCAGGTTGCCCACAAACAGCACGCGCAAGGGTCCCGGCATGTATGCACGTGCTTCGAGCTGAGCTTTGCTAAGCGGTCTCGCCCCGTGCTCCCCGTCCTCCGCTCCTTGCCACCTGTCTCCCGCCGGTCGTGCGATCAGCGACGGTTTACCGTTGCCCACGAGCTGGGTTACCTGGTCGAGAGTGGCAGTGCTGTTGCACACAAAGCCATCGACCGAGGCCAGATAGCGCCGCTCGATCAGCCGGTAGAACCGGTTTTGCCAGGCCGGCCGGACCTCGCTGCTGCGCAGGTGGTGGACGATGGTGACAATGGGATAGGATATTGCAGGAAGCAGACGGCGGTTGAGCCAGAAGAGCGAAGGGTGGTTCAACTCATCCTGCAGAAGGATATCGACCTTTGCCAGGCGCAGGCTGCGCAGGAATGAAGTCGAAAGGTTGTCGGCCAGCCGCCGGGCATATGCAATAGACTCATTGCCGCTATGCCATGACTGTGAGAAGACCTCAACCTGACTCCCGTAATGTCGCAGGTGCTCGACCAGCTTGCGGTCATAGAGATAGCCGCCCGATACCGTCTGCAGGCTGCCGTAGACGATCAACCCGACGCGCACGATGGTTGCTTATCGCTCCAAATCATAGGCCACCCACGCCATCTGGTTTTCCCACAGCTTGACGCTGATGGCGGTGATGGCGGGCGCATAGAGCTTCTCGTCCATCTGCTCGCAGAGCTGGCGGCAGAAGTGTTCCAGGGATGGGTTCAGGCCTTCGAAGCCGGGCAGGTCATTGAGGGTTTTGTCGGCATAGGCAGCAACGAGATCGTCAAGCTGGGTCTGAAAATCGACGATGTCGATCAAATAGCCGTGGCTGTCGAGGTCCTCGCCTTCGATCATGACTTCGACTTTGTAGTGATGCGAATGCAACTGATTTTCGGCGCCCCAGTCGCCGCCGATGAGGTAATGTTGGGCGATGAAGTCGCGTTGAAGTGAGAGGGTGTACATAGGATGAGGAGTGAGGAGTGGCGGGCAGTCGCGTACGACTGCTCGGCGGGTGGCTGGGCCATCGCTGGCGCTTCTGGCGGGTGTGTAGGGAGATTTTACAATAGAACGCGGTTCAGCGAGGTTTTGGCGGCTATGCCTGAAGTGGGTTGCTGCTTTCTGCTCAGAAGACGGTAGAATGCTAGAATACCATGACCACTTGCAGAATGCTCTCCGGCGATTGATCGCACAGAGCGTAGGCCTCGGCAGCCTGCGCGAAAGGAAAGCGATGGGTAATGAGACGCGAGGGCTGCAAGCCGGCCAACACCTGCCAGGCAAAGGCCAGACGCCGGGCCTTGTCCCAGCGGCCGCGCAGTTCAGGTGCAATTGTGCTCACCTGGCTGCTGACCAGCCGGATGCGCTGGCGGTGAAAATCGCCCCCCAGGTTAAGCTCTACCCGTTTGCGGCCATACCACGAACCGATCACCACGCGGCCGCCGTAACCTGCCGCGGCAATGGCATGGTCCAGTGCTGCAGGAGAGCCGGAAAGCTCATAGACCAGGTCTGCCCTTTCCGGGCCGAGGAGCGAGCGAACATCGCCGTCGCTGGGCAGGCTGCTGTGCGCCCCCAACTCGCCCGACCAGCGGCGGCGAAGGGGATGGCGGTCGAGCGTAATCAACTGCGCAAGGGGCAGCCGGGCAAGGAGGGCAGTGGTCAGCAGCCCCACCACGCCCTGGCCGAAGATAACCACCTTCTCGCCAGCCAGCGGCGCGCCGTCGTGGAGAAAATTGACTGCTGTCTCCACGTTGGGCAGGAAGACCGCGTCTGGATCGGTGATGCCAGCGGCAGGCGGCTGGGCCGGAAAGGGGTGCAGATCGGCGACATCCGTCCAGAAATGACTTTGGTGTGGGTGAAAGACAAAGACCTTCTGTCCCACCCATGCCGGATCGACCCCAGACGCAGTCGCAATCACCTCGCCCACGAGGCTGTAGCCGTAGCTCAGAGGAAAAGCCAGACCGCCGGACAGGGCGGCAATGGCGGCATCGGCGGGCAGACCCTCCGGCGCCTCCCCGCGATAGATGAGCATTTCCGTCCCGGCGCTGATGCCTGAGATGATCGCCTGCACCAGAACCTGACCAGGTTGGCCCGCTGGCAGGCTTTCTTCGTGGATCTCGACCTGGCGCGGGGCCAGGAAGCGTAAGGTGTTTCGCTTCATCGGCGGCGAGGGTTGGCAGGTGGCGAGGGGTGGGTTGGCGGGTGGCGGGTCAGGAAAGGGCGCCCCAGACGATGATATCCGGTCCTGCCGGCTGCCAGCGCGCTGCTTGCAGCCGGGGCAGACTCTCCAGGCTGGCGCCAGGCAGCTTGAGACTATGTAATCCGCCTACCAGGTGGGGTGCAATCGTCACCACCAGCAAGTCAACCAGCCTCTCCCTCACGAAACTACTGATCACTTGGGCGCCGCCCTCCACCATCAGCGTGCGTATGCCTGAGGCAGCCAACTGCGCCAGGAGGTGGGGCAGACTGAGATAGCCATGTTCATCCATGGGTAGCGGCAGCAGGCGAACACCGCGCCCGGCTAGCGCCGTGGCTTTGCTCGAATTGGCAATCGGCGCGTGGACAGCAATCCAGGGCGACAACGGATGATGCAGCAGCGCGGCAGTGAGCGGGAAGCGCAACTGTGCGTCAAGCACTACCGGTTGGGGCGAAGCGATCTCTGCGCCTGCATCGATCCCTTCGCCAGCCGGGAGACGCACGGTCAGGCGAGGATTGTCGGCCAGCACCGTGCCAATGCCGACCAGGATGCCATTATGGGCGGCGCGCAACCGGTGGGTGATCATAAGCGATTCCGGACTGCTGAGCGGCGTTGGGTACAACGCTGGCGTCTGACCTGTACTGCCGGCAATGCTGCCATCCAGGCTTTGGGCGTAACTGAGCGTCACATTAGGCCGGCTGGTCGGGGACTTCGCATTCGCCAGCTCAGCAAAAAGGGCGGCGAAAGGGTCAGGGCTGCGCATCGCTCGTTTCCGTCAGATCGAAGCGCTAAGCGATGGGCGATGTTCCATTGCCATCGCCGATCAAGCCCATGTCGATCTGGTGATTCATGCGCGCGGCTTTGGCCCACAGATAGCGGGCGTTATGAGGGGTGACGGTGACGGGCAGGGGGATGCGCGCACCCACTTCGACGCCCAACTCACGCAGCCGCTCGATCTTGGCCGGGTTGTTGGTCAGCAGGTTGATCGATCGCACGCCCAGATCAGCGAGGATATGCGCAGCGGCGCCATAGTCGCGTTCGTCGGCCTGGTGGCCCAGGATGAGGTTGGCGTCTACGGTGTCGTAGCCCTCATCCTGGAGATTGTAGGCCCGTAGCTTGTTCAAGAGACCGATGCCGCGTCCCTCCTGGCGCAGATAGATAATGACGCCCATCCCCTCGGCGGCTATGGCCCGGATGGCGTGCTGCAATTGTGATCCGCAGTCGCAGCGCTCGGAACCCAGCACATCACCCGTGAAACACTCGGAATGGACGCGCACCAGCACGTCACTGTGTCCGGCCACATCGCCCATCACCAGAGCCAGGTGATCCTTATCGTCGGCAGAGTTGGCATAAAGGCACAGCTTGAACTCACCCACGATGGTGGGGATGCGAGCACACGTGAGTTGGCGAACGGTCAGGGATGGCAAGGTGACGGGGTGACGCCGGTCGAGTACGACCGGGGGTGATGGCGCTGACTATAGCGCTTCTGACAGACGATGGGTACAGCGCTGGCGCTTCAGCCTGTGGTTTGTTCGAGCTGGCGAACGCGTTCGGCAATGATGTCAAAGCCGCCCTGCCAGAACTCGCGGCTGTGGATGTCGATGCCGGCGGCAGCCAGGATGCGAGCGGGCGATTCTGAACCGCCGGCTGAAAGGATGTCCAGGTAATGCGGCTTGAAGGCGTCACCCTCGGCCTGATACCAGCGGTAGAGCGACAGGACCAATAGCTGGCCGAAGGCGTAGGCGTATACGTAGAATGGGCTGTGGAAGATATGCGGGATGGCGACCCATTCCCACTTGAACTCGTCGGCCACCTCTACGGCATCGCCGAACTGGTCGTGCAGCGTTTGCAGATAGGCAGCTGAGATGTCGTCAACGGATGCGTTTGCCTGCACCATCTCATGGGCCTGGCGCTCGAAAAGGGCGAAGAACGCCTGGCGCTGGATGGTGGCGTAAGCGTCGTCGATTTGCTGGAACAAAATGTCGCGGCGCACGGCCTCGTCTGGCTCGTCATCGAGCAAGCGATCGACCAACAGCATCTCGCCAAAGGTGGAGGCCGTTTCGGCCAGAGGCAGAGAAGAATGGAAGGTCAGAATGCTGTGATGCGCCGCCAGCAACGCATGGACGGCATGGCCAAGCTCGTGGGCCAGCGTGGAGACGTCGTTCGCCCGGCCCTGGTAATTGACCAGCACCCAGGGCGTCAACTGCGGTGTAGCCGACCAGCAGAAGGCACCCATACGCTTGCCCTTGCGCACCTCGCTATCGATATGGCCGTCAGCAAAGATACGCTCAGCCAGACTGGCAAGGCGCGGATCGAAGCGAGCGAACGAGTCAAGCACCATTTCCACCGCCGTCTCATAGTCATAGCTTTTTTCAGCGGCGGCGATGGGGGCGTAAACGTCGTAACGGCGCAGACGCTCCATGCCCAGCAACTTAGCCTTGAGCCGGAAGAAACGCTGGAAGACAGGGGCGTTGGCCTTTGCCACTTCCAGCAGCGTATCGATGACATCGTCCGGGATGTCATTTGCCAGATTGCGAACAGCGATTGGACTGCTGAATTTGCGCAGATCGACCTGTTCATTGTGCCAATCGCGGGCAAGGGTCTGGTACATCTGACCCAGGATCGGCCCATCTTCGGCGTAGACGCGAAACTGCTCCTGGTAGGCGCTGGCTCGCATTTCCGCTTTGGGGCTGCGTACATGCACCATCAACTCTCCGCGGGTCATCTCCTTCATCTGGCCATCTACCTCCAGCTTGAACACATAACGGTTCGTGATGGCATCGTAGAGCGCTTGAAGGGCCGAAACACCGGTCACATCCTTGATGTTGACAACCTTCTCCTCTGGCTCGCTGAGGGTATGCGGCTTGAAATGACGCATTTCTTCCAGCCAATAGCGGAGGTCGCCGACGTCACTTGCCATCAGCCGGCCAGCAGACTCATCGTCCAGGGCCTTCCACCACAGGTTGAAGAACAGTGTGCGGTTGCGGATCTCAGCCATGAACTGGTCCACGCGTGCCCGCAGGCTTTGCGCCGCCTGGTTCTGCGTATCGGCGGCAAACCACAGGCCGGCATAGCCGTAGAGTCGGTAGGACAAATGGTTGATGGCCTCGATTTGGCGAAGGATTTCCAGAAACCTGGCTGGGTCCAGATCGGGGACCAGTTGTTCGCGAACGATCTCGAATGCGCCAACTTTGGCGCGAAGATCATCGAAGGCAGTTAACAGTTCAGGACCATCGGGCGAGGGGAAGAGGTCTGCCAGGCTCCAAGCGCTTTGGTGGTAGGGATCGTTGGACATTGTTGGGTACACCGGGAAGAGACTATAGAGGCGATGTAAAACAACGGGGAACGCGGGTGAGTACAACCGTCTGCGGTTGAGTACAACCGTCTGATGCATGCGGCACAGTTTCGAGACCACTGCGCAACGCGGTTGACTACAACCGGGTTGACTACAACGTGGTTGGAACAACCATGATGTTATCATCCGACCTGACAATCCGGCAATGCTATAATGCTCACCACAATGTCCAACGAAATAAATCCGACGGAGACGCTATGACCCCTTATCCCGGTTTCGAACTCCTGCACGAACGTGCTATTCCTGAACTGAATACGACCGCTTTGCACTTTCGCCACCTGCGCACTGGCGCCGAAGTACTTTCGCTGGTGAACGACGACGAGAATAAGTCGTTTGGCGTCGTCTTCCGCACCCTGCCTGACGATTCCACCGGCGTAGCCCACATCCTCGAACACGCGGTTCTTTGCGGTTCGCGCGCTTACCCTGTCAAAGAGCCGTTCAAAGAATTGTTACAGGGTTCTCTCAAGACTTTCCTGAATGCCTTCACTTATCCAGACCGTACGGTCTATCCCGTCGCCAGCCAGAACCTGCAGGATTTTTACAACCTGATCGAGGTCTACCTGGACGCGGTCTTCTATCCTTTGCTCAGCCGCTTTAGCTTCATCCAGGAAGGCTGGCGCTATGATGTCGATGACGGCGGCGAGATCAGTTACACGGGTGTTGTCCTCAACGAGATGAAGGGCGCCTACAGTTCGCCCGACGACCTGCTCGAAACCGCCATCCTGCGCCAGCTCTTCCCCGACAACATCTATGGGCTGGACAGCGGCGGCGATCCTGTCCACATCCCAGACCTGACCTACGAACAGTTTTTGGCCTTCCACCGCAGCCACTATCACCCTTCCAACGCGCTCTTCTTCTTCTATGGCGATGACCCGGCCGACGCCCGGTTGGAGATCGTGGACCGCTGGCTGGCGGACTTCGACCGGCAATCGGATGAGTACATCACGGATGGCGAAGCGCCGGTTATACTCAAGCGCACTGCCCATCCGCGTTTCGCCTCACCTCGCCGCCAGCAGCGGCCTTACATTCCCGGCGATGATGCCAAGACTTATGTAACCGTTAGCTGGGCGCTATCGGAGACGCACGATAACGATGTACCCAGCGCCGTGATCGATCTCTCGCTCGGCATCCTCGGACACATCCTGGTTGGCACACCAGCGTCGCCGCTCTATAAGGCGCTGATCGATTCGGGGCTGGGCGAGGATTTGACCGGGCTGGGACTGATGGGCGAGCTGCGGCAGACGGTGTTTTCGACCGGTCTGAAGGGTGTGACGGATAGGGATGGTGAAGGCGCCAGCGCTGGCGCTTCTGGCGGGGCCATCGACGCTGTTGAGACGCTCATTCTCAGTACGCTGAAGGGTTTGGTCGAGGATGGTATCGACCCGCGCACTATCGCTGCCTCGTTGAACACAATCGAGTTTCGTCTGCGCGAGAATAACACCGGCGGCTTTCCCCGTGGTCTGGCCGTGATGCTGCGGGGGTTGAGCACATGGCTCTACGGCGGCGATCCTCTCGACCCCATCGCCTTCGAGTCGCCTTTGCAGGCGGTAAAGGCAGCCTACGCTGAAAACCACCGCTATTTTGAAGACTTGATACAGTCCTACTTGCTGGACAACCCGCATCGTCTGACTCTTGTTCTCTATCCTGATCCCGAGCTCGAAGCCCGCCAGTCTGCTGCCGAAGCTGAGCGTCTGGCGGCTGCCCGCGTTCGCATTGCGGCTGCTGATCGATCGGAAAGGCGACTCGAAGGCGATGGGCTGGCCGCCATCCGCGCTGAAAATGAAGAACTGCGCCGCCTGCAGGAGACGCCTGACTCACCCGAAGCCCTGGCGGTCATCCCGCGCCTGTCCCTGTCCGACCTGGACCGCCGGAACAAGCACATCCCGATAGCTGAACTCGACCACCGGGGCAGCCCGATCCTCTATCACGATCTCTTCACCAATGGCATCGCCTATGTAGATGCTGGCTTCAATCTGCGCACCCTGCCTGGCGCCTATCTGCCCTATGTGGCGTTGTTTGGCCGTCTCCTGCTGGAGACGGGCACCGCCCAAGAGGACTTCGTCAGCCTGTCGCAGCGGATTGGCAGCCAGACCGGCGGCATCTATGCCACCCGTTTCACCGGCAGCCGCCGCCTGGATCGCAGTCCCACCGCCTGGCTGTTCTTGCGCGGCAAGGCCACTGTCGAGCAGACCGGCGCCTTGTTTGATATCCTGCACGATGTGCTTCAGAGCGCCCGTCTCGACAACCGCGAACGCATTCGCCAGATCGTGCTGGAAGAGAAGGCCAGTGAAGAGGGCAGCCTGCTGCCTGCCGGGCATGCCGTCGTCCTCAGCCGGCTGGGCGCGCAGCTCAACGTCGCCGATTGGGCTGCCGAGCAGATGGGCGGCGTCAGCTACTTGTTCTTCCTGCGCAAGCTTGCCTCCGAAATCGATGCCGACTGGCCGGCTGTTCAGGCACGCCTGGAGGCGATGCGTTCGCTTCTGATCGGCCGCCACACGATCATGTGGAATGTCACCGTCGACAGTAAGAACTGGGCGCTCGTGCAACCCCAGCTGGCGGCTCTGATCGATCGACTGCCATCGCCGCCTGCAAATCGTAATGAATGGTCTTTCTGGCCCGCGCCACACGGTGAGGGGTTGACGATCCCGGCGCCAATCAATTTCGTAGGCAAAGGCGCCGACCTCTATAGCCTGGGTTACGAACTGCACGGCTCGATTTATGTCCTCTCCAATCTCCTCAACACAGGCTGGCTATGGGAGCGGGTGCGTATGCAAGGCGGCGCCTACGGCGTCTTCGCCAATTTCGACCAGAGATCGGGTCTTTTCCGTTTTGTATCGTATCGCGACCCCAATATAGGAGCCACACTCGATGCCTATGATCGCACCGCCGACTATGTGGCCGGACTCGATTTGGGCGAAGACGAAATGACGCGCGCGATCATCGGCGTCATCGGCCAAATCGACGCCCACATGCTGCCCGACGCCAAAGGCTGGGTCTCGATGCAGCGTTACCTGCTGGGTGAGACCGACGCCCTTCGACAGCAAATGCGTGAACAAATCCTGGATACTACCAACGCTGACCTGCGCGCTTTTGCCAGCGTGCTTCACCGCTTCAATGCATCCGCACGCGTCGTGGTTCTCGGTTCCGAGGCCGCTATGAATGCCGGCGGATTGCCGCTGGAGCTGATTAAGGTTCTGTGAGCAAGACAATGAAAAACCCTCCTATCTTTGGCGGCATCGAGGCCGGCGGCACGAAGTTTGTCTGCGCTGTTGGCTCCGGCCCTGATGACATCCAAGCCGAAATCCGGTTCCCTACGACGACACCGATCGAGACAAGTGGCCGCGCTATTGCCTTCTTCCGGGAACAGGCAGAACGGGCTTTGCCGCGGCCGCTGGCGGCAGTGGGCATTGCTGCCTTTGGCCCGGTCGATCCACACCCTGGCTCACCTACGTTCGGCTTCATCACGACCACGCCTAAACCGGGCTGGGCCAACGCCGACCTGGCCGGGACCCTTGGCCGGGCACTGCACCTGCCGGTTGGTTTCGACACCGATGTAAACGGCGCCGCTCTGGGCGAACACCGCTGGGGAGCGGCGCAGGGGTTGGACACTTTCATCTACCTCACCATCGGCACCGGCATCGGCGGCGGCGGTATGGCGCGCGGCCAGCTCTTGCGTGGTTTGGTGCATCCCGAGATGGGCCACATCCGCCTTCCGCGCGATTCATCCCTTGACCCTTTCCCCGGCATCTGCCCTTACCACGGCGATTGTCTGGAAGGACTGGCCTGCGGCCCTGCCCTGCGCGCCCGTTGGGGCCAGCCTGCCGAGACCTTGCCCGATGATCACCCGGCCTGGAATCTGCAGGCGCACTATCTGGCTCTGGCGCTGAACAACTTCATCTGCACCCTCTCCCCTCAGCGTATCATCCTGGGCGGCGGTGTCATGAGTCAGCCAGCTATGTTCCCCCTCTTGCGCGCCAAAGTGCAGGCCCTCCTCAACGGCTATGTCCAGCATCCAGCCCTATTGTCCGAGATCGAGAGCTACATTGTCGCGCCGGCGTTAGGCAACCAAGCGGGCGTGCTGGGCGCCATTGCGCTGGCCGAACAAGCAGCAGAGAAGGAGACTGGGTGACAAGGAAGCACTGCTGGCGCAAGTGTTCTACGCGTGCGGTTCCCTTTTCTCCCGCCAGGCTGCCTGCACCAACTGGCTTACATTGGCCATCCAGTGCGCTGCCACCACCAGCAGCAGACTCGTGCGCCATAGGAAAAGGGCGCTGAAGACAAGGCTCACCAACGTCACTGCGACCACACCCCATTCCCCCTGGGGTCGATGCAGCAGCCCGAACAAAATCGAAGCTGCCAATGCAAACCACCACACGTTGACGAAGGGAGCGAAGCCGCCCAGGAGCAGGGAACGAAACAGCAGTTCCTCAAGCAGCGCCACAGGGATAAGAGCCAGCAAGACCAGCGGCCACTGCCGGCGGCTGCGGGGGCGGATGCTGTTGAGTACGACATCTGACTGCCATTGCGGCCGGTTGCGTTTGACCCATAGCGAGGGCAGCAGCAACGCAAGGGAAATGCCAATGCCTACGGCAACCCCGATGAGGATGTCTTGCAGCGGCTGCGCCGATACCCAGCCAAGCGCTTCTGGCCCGCGTCCGCTGATGATGCCCAACCCGATGGCCACCGCAATCATCCCAAACCGGGCAATGTTCTCGAATGGCAGCAGCAGGAGATTCTGCTCCGGTTGCCAGGTTGCCAGCAACTGTCCTGTTCGATAGGTAGCGAAGGAGACAAACCCGAGCAAAAGGGCAAGACCAAAACCAAAGAGGAGCATATGTTTGAACGAGAGTCAGAGGTCGGGGCACTGCCAACATTACCCCGACCTCTGATGGCGACTGCTAGTTGTCGCTCACCACATACCCATACTCGCCCATCTCTTCCGTTCCTCGCGTCAAGCCGGAGATTGCCAGGATGACGTCTTCGTCTGGGTCAAGTCCATCGAGCTTGATCTGGCCAGTGCCGTCCGGGCCTACCTCCATGTTGAACACTTCTGTCTGGCCGTCGCTGGTTTTGGCAATAGCCTGCACCAACCAGCGCTGATTGAGGATGTTGTTGGTCAGTAGCCAGCCTTCCGAGAGCCACTGGCCGGGACCGCTCTCGAAATCGTTGAAGTAGCCAGCCTCAGGGATCTCGACATCGTCTATGAACATGCCCGGCATCGTGACGGCGGCGTCGGTGACATACTCGAAGCGGATTTGAATGGGCTGGCCGGCGTATTCCGACAGGTCGACTTCTTCTAACACCCACGCAGCGCGGGGTTCATCGCTCTTGCCGGTGTAGCCGGGCCCATAGGCATTGCCCTGGGGGTTTTCGGTCGTTGTGCGGTCTGTTTCCAGTATCTCCCAGGTCTCGCCGCCATCCGTACTAACTTCGACATAAGCGTAGTCCCAAAGCTCCTCGATGTCGTACCACAATTGATAGCGCAGAGTAGCCTGATCAAGCCCGGTCAGGTCGATGGGCAAGGTGAGCCGGGTGTCGGATTCATCGCTGCGATTGCTCCACCAGGCCCAATAGCCGCTGTAAGCATCGGTGGCGGCCAGCTTGGTTTGGGTATCGCCTTCGAAATCGATGGTCATCGTTTCGCTGCCAGGCAACTGGATGTAGTCTGTCCCATACTGGTTCACTGTGCCCGCGCCTTCTGCAGGCAGGCGGCTGAATTCCTTGCTGGTAGCCATGGGGTCGGGGTCGAAGTCAGGGTAGTTCCACTCGCCGTCGCCAGGGTCTGGGTCGTCCAGCCAGTTGGCAACGACCCAGTCAGCGAAAAGTTCATCGGCGGTGATACCGGCGTTCAACTCGGACAACGTGGCATCGAACGATTCCAGTCCGTTGGTTGGGTTGGCAACCAGGGCCTTCGTGGCATCTTCACCAAAGCGGCTCAAGAAGTAGTTCATGAACAAATAGGCGTTGCCGTAGTGTGCGAACGACTCATCGTTGTCAGGCCAGGTATTCAACTGCAAATCAGGGTCGCTGGCAAAGACCTGATCAGGCCGCATGACCTCACCCTCACGCCCCATGCCGTTGAGTTGTACAGCCAGTTCCGACAGCCCCTCATTGATCCATGTAGTCTCATTCTTGTCGCGAAACCAATGGATCATGTGTTGGAATTCATGCGCAAGGGTGGTATCGTAGAAGGAGGTTCCCGGCTCGTTATTGCTCAGGTTGATGTAGAACATCTCCTTTTCATTAGAGAACGGGTTGATCTTGCTGGAAATCTCGTCTGCTGACGAGAAGTAGCCGGCGACGGTGTCGCCCAGCCCGGAGACGTGGAGAATGTGGAGGCGGGGGTCGTTGTCGATACCCGGAGTCCATTCGCTGCCAAAGAATTCACGGTTGATTGGATAGATACGCTCGTCAAACAGTTCAGCCGATCTGCGCAATGCGCGACGGTCGACATCTTCACCCCTTTCGACCCAGACGTATAGATGCGGCGTCTTGACCACCAGTTCGGCGTCAACTTCAAAGTTCTCATCGGTCGAGGTATTGGCCGCCCAGAATGTTTCGATGTCGCCGACTTCGTAGTTCGGTGTCTCGGTATTCACAACGCGCGGGACTTCACCCAATTCCGGCTTCAAACGCGCTGCGAGATCATAAGGGTCGGCTTCCGGCACCAGTACTTGTTGCAGCAGCGTCTCGGTGTCCTGGCCGAGCGGCGGGGTAGGGGCTGGCGGTCGTGGGGTTGACTCCGTCGTGGGTGTCGGCAAGCCTGGCGCTTCGTCGGTGGCAGTGGGCGCCAGGGTGGGAGCGGGACGCCGCGTGGGCGCCAGTGTAGGGATGGGTTCAGGCTGATTGGCGATTTGACTGGCGAAAAGATAGACAATGGAACTGCTGATCAGTGTGAAGCAGCAGCACAGGAGCAGCAGCAGGACGAGGATGAGGCCGATCAGAGCGTTTCGAGACATGGGTGGCACCAGAGTGTAAAAGACAACGTGTGAGGAGTTTGTCAGGGTTGGACCCAGCAGGACGCATTGAGCGGGATGGCGCCGCCCCCCGTGGCGCGTACGCCCGCTGGTTCCAGATCGATATAGATATGACGTTGGGGTAGGTAGAACCAGGTATAGACACGAAAACAGACGCGATAGCGCTCGCCATCGGGGTGGGGTCGCACATCCTCCACGACCAGGCGGCGCTCAGACAGACTTTGCGCTCGTAATTGCCAGCGCCAGGCGCGTGTGGCGTTGATGGCCAGGCGCTGGTCGGCAAAGGGCAGCTTTGGGGCAGGTGGGGGCAGCAGGGTGGAGGTCAGCGCCAAAGGGACGATGACGACGAGGAAGACGAAACCGGCTCTCCAGCGCCAACGCCGTTCTCGCCAGCGAAGATAGCTGGCCAGCCAGGCGACGAAGGCGCTGCTAGCCAGGAGAGCGGCATAGTATACCGCAGCATTGATCAAGAGGCCGCTTGGATGAAAGACGAATTGGCCCAGGCTGTTACCCAGATGGGTGGCAATCGGGTAGCCGCGCCAGCCAGGACACAAACCCTCACATCCGCTCTGATAGTCCGGCACATGGAAAAGCACGCTGGAAAGATAGCTGAGGCCGAACGCGAGTGGAATGGCGATGATCACCCAGTCCAGCCCGGAGCGGCTGCGCCGCAGCCACCACACGGCGGCAAGAACCCCGGCAAGGCCGAGTAAGAGAGCAAGAAAGAGACTGCCAAATGACACAGCGAGGATGATGATGAGGCAGAGTGGTGTCGGCGACTGGAGATGGCGTCAGGGGAGGCAGCCGGCAATCGGTTCCAGTAGTTCTGGGGCGCGGGTGCGCCCATCCAAACCGTGCACCCAGATATTGCTGGCGGCGTCCACGTCGGGGACTTCCAGCCAATACGTCCAACGGTGATTGGGGTCGCGCGCCAGACTGACATCCACGTTGTTGAATTCGTAAGTTGTGTAGTTGAATCCGCTCGCGGCCACTGTGCGGCGCTCTCCTGCCGCAAGCCGCCTTCCCACCTGGTTGTCAAGGCTGGCCACCAGCCAGACTCTACCTGGAAGATGAGCCGGCGCCAGGGTCAGACGGGTGTCGCGGGCGAGCAGCACGGCGCTGATATTGGCGAGATTGGCTTGCTCGACCGGGACGCTGTTGCCGGCCTCATCATGCGGCCATACCACGCGCAGAATGGCATCGATAGCGACAGGTGGGCTGGTGGTCAGGCCCTCTGGTTCGGGCGGTTGGGGGAGGAGCGTGCGGGCATCGGCGGCATGAACCCAGACACTGCTGAAAGATTCGGCCAGGCCAGGAGCGGTGCGAGCCAAGAAGACGAGCTTGTGATTCGGGTCATTGGCCCAACTCACGTCGATGTCGTTGACATCCCAGACTGGGAAGGGGTGGCCTTCGACGGTGCGCTGCGCGGCGACGCTCTGGCGCCGGAGAGGTTCGGCATCTCGCGCCATCCAGAGTTCGACGCCAGGCATCCAGGCGCAGGGCGGGACTTCAAGTGAGCGACTGGCATACAACCTCATGCTCAGATTGGCTGTTTGGGCGCTGGTGACAGGGGCAAAATCGTGCGGCCAGAGGATTTCGATGCGGGCGTCGATGGCCTCCGGCAAAACCTGAGGGCCAGGGGCCGAGGAAAGGCGGATCAGACCCAGGTTGCTCGTCCCAGCCACCAATGTATCACCCAGGACTGCAAAACTGTAGACAAGGTTGTCGCCCAGGTCCGAAGTGGCGTCGCCCCAGGTGCGCCCATGGTCGGTGCTATGATAGACGCCCCCGCCGTCACGACCTGCCCACCAATTTGCCGGCTGCCGCGGATCGATGAAGACCGTCAGCAGATTTGGGCCTGCAGGCTGCTGTGGCGTAGGACCTTGCCACTGCGTGCCGGCTGGAATGCCGTCGTCGCTGCGCCCCCATGTCAGCCCACCATCACCGGAGCGCCAAAGCCCGCCCCACCGCAGCGATAGCGCCAGAATGTTGCTGTTCTGGGGGTGGATGAGTAACTGGACGGCATCGCCGGGGGGAACAGGTCCGATAGCCGTCCATGTCTCGCCATCATCGCTCGTTCGCCAGAGCTGTTTGCCAGCGCTGCCTACGACGACGGCCATGACATCGCCGTCTTGGCTATTGGCGACGGCTTGAACTGCCGTTGCCAGCGAGGTCGCCGTCCAGGTTTCACCCTGGTCAGTTGAGCGCCAAAGACCGGCAACACTGGAGGTGAAAATCGCCTCGCTGCCGAAAGCCAGTTGGCCCGGACTGACCGGGGAGGGGAAGTATCGCCATGTACGGCCGGCGTCGGTGCTGCGCGCCAGGCCGCCTGAGGCAAGGCCGTAGACAGTTCGGCGTGCGGATGGATCGGTCTGAAGCCGGTAAAGATTGATGCCTTCCAACCCGCGCATGGCTGGCAGCCAGGTCTGGCCGATATCCTGGCTTTGCCATAGTGGTTGTAGACCGCCTGGAATGGGCATTACGCCCCCGTTCAGGGCCAGAAGCGCGCTGCCGGTTGTACCTTCGATGGCTGCCAGGCTGCGGAGACTGCTGGCGGGCGGCAGACCGGCTGTGATGCTCTGCCAGCGACTGCCCCCGTTGGCGGTTCGCCAGATGCCGCCGGCGCCAATGGCTACCCACCACCCGCGTTTGGTTGGAAACGGCGCCAGATCGGCAACCGTAACGCCGGTGAGAGTCTCGCCAGGATATTTCCAGGTCTGACCGCTGTCTGATGAGAGCCACAAGCCTTGATTCGTGGCCAGCAGCAATTGGCCGCGATTGAGCGGATCGAGTCGCAAGCTCAGGGGGCGGGCGCCGCCAGCAGGCCCAGCAATGGCCCTGCCAGTCGAAGACACGGGAGCGAGCGGCGAGAAGCGGGCTGGTAGCAGCTGCCAGGTGCCGGCGCTGTCAAGCGAAAGATAGATGGAAATCTGGACGCTGCCGTCGCTATTGACTGTGTTTGTTGCCAGGTAGAGGCGGCCGCGTTGGGTTGGGTCAACAGCCAGCACGGTATCGCTGCCGGCTCTGGCGCCTTCAGGCAGTGGCAAGTTCGATGACTTCCACGAAAATCCAGCATCGGTTGTGGTCAGCAGCCCCCCTAAAGTCACAGCATAGAGGCGATTGGCTTCGAATGGATCGGCGAGCAGATCAGTAACATAGGTTTCGGGGCGTCCGCTGAATGCCTGCACAAGGCGCCGGTCCCAATTGTAGCCGCCATCAGCGCTTGTAAAGAGATAAGAATCAGGATACCGGCTGTTGTCCAGGGCCAGAAAATGCAGGCGGTTGCGTGCGTCCTGAGCCAACGCAACCCCTCGCTGGTCGCCGGCCCCGCGCATCAGCGCCGGCCGCCAGGTGCGGCCGCTATTGTCGCTGCGCCAAAGACCCTGCGCAGCAGTTCCCACCCAGACGACATTGGCAGGCGACGCCTGTGTGATCGTCAAGAAGGTTGGTTCGACGCCGGCCAGATCGTTGCTGGCTGGCTGCCATGTATCGCCGCCATCGTCGCTGATGTAAGGCGCCCAAGTCTGGCGAAGATAGCCTTCTGGGGTTTGAGTTCTGTCGGTATTACGTCCGGCGCCCTGGCTTACAAGCAGGATCAGGAAGTCAGGGGCGTCGGGATCGATGGCTAGCTGCGTCACCATCGCCACCGGCCCACCAGCCGCTTGCCACGGGGCCGGCGTTTCTCCATTCTGTTGAACCGTCGAGCGCGGTGCAAACGGAAGCGACGTTGGGCCTAACGTTAGCGCCAGCACCAGCAGGAAGCGAAGCAATCCAACCACCATGGCTCACGGAACTGTTACTTGAACGGTGCACGGCGAGGGGTAGTTGCCGGTCTGATCGACGACAACCAAACGAATCGTGTAGGCGCCAGGGGGCAGCGCTCCCGCCTGGAATACACCCAATACACCGCCAGCCACCGGGAACTCGCTGCCTGCAAACCAGTTCCACAGATCGGCCCCGGCGCTCCACTCCAGCTTGTAGAATTGGAAGCCGTCGATATTGGCCGAGCCAGTTACGGCTGTATCTGACCGCACGACCTGTCCAACGCCAGGACTGGTGATCGCCGCGCCAGGATTAGCGCATACTGGCGCGGCACTGCGCGGGGGCGGCGGTGTTACAGCCTGGGGAGGCGTTGAAGTGGGACGCCGTGTGGGTGCTGGTGTGAAGGTGGGTGCGGGAGTGGGCGTTTCGGTTGGCGGCGCGGTCGTAGGCGTTGGCGTGTCGATAAGGACGATGACAGAAGATGGCGCGGGTGTGCCGGTGGCGGGCATCTGTTCAAGGCGAGGCAACAACCGATTGACCGCCAGCCAGGTGGCTGCCATCACTGCTGCCAGCAGCAGAGCAACGCCGAAGGTTCGCATCGTCCGCCCAACCGCCACCTCGCGTTCGAGTGGAAAGATGGACGCGCGTCGTTCGCGCCGTGCACGCAGCGCTGCCCGCAAAAAGTAGAGAGCCAACAAAGCGCACAACCCATAGATGAATTGGGTGTTGTTGGCCAGGAATTGGAGGAATACCGTCACGTGCTTCCCATCCGTCGGCGTTCTCTCGACTTAGCGGCGGCGACTTCGCTGTCCTGCACGGTTTCAGGCCGCATCATCCCAACGCGCTAGCAGCCCTCTCAACAACGCTGTCAAACGAGGAACCAGAAGGCGACCGGCCTCCAGCACCTCGTCATGTGTGGTTGTGCGTGGGGAATCGACGGCGTCGATGGCCGCGTTCGAGATGCCCGACAGACCCACCACCCGCATACCGCAGTGGCGGGCTACGACGGCTTCGTTGGTTGTGCTCATACCGGTAGCATCGGCGCCAATAGTGCGCAAGAATCGTACTTCAGCGGGCGTTTCGAAGGCCGGCCCGGCCAGACCGGCATAGACGCCTCGCTGCAGTGAAATGCCAAGATCGGCGGCCACCCGCAGCGCCATCTCGCGCAGCTTGCGGTCATACAAGGTAGATAGGTCAGGGAAACGCGGCCCAACGGTCTCGTCGTTGGGTCCCATCAGTGGATTATGGCCGATCATTCCCAGCAAATTGATTTGGTCTTCGATCAGCATGATGTCGCCAGGTCGAAAGCTGGGGTTCAGCCCGCCGGCGGCGTTCGTAAGGATCACGGCCCGGACGCCAAAGGCCCGCATGACCCGGATCGGCAGCGTGACCTCCTCTAGCGAGTAGCCCTCATAGAAATGGACGCGACCTTGCATGACAAAAACGGCCCGGTTCTCCAGGCGGCCGATTACTAACTGGCCCTGGTGACCGATCACAGACGAGCGCGGAAAGTGCGGGATATCGGCGAAGTCGATACGGTCGGCCTCGGTCACGGCGCCGGCCAGCCCGCTCAGTCCCGACCCCAGCACCAATGCCACCTGCGGGCGATGCGAGGTCCGTTGGGCGATAAAGTCCGCTACAGCTTGATAGTCGGTTTGGTCGAATTGCTTGGCTTGCATGTTAAGAGTAGTAGGCGATGGATGGTGTATCGTCCGTCTCGCGTGCCTGATGATGTACCCATCACCGGCAGCGGAAACCAGGAGAACCTGGCGGCAGGATCTCAGGCTCGGGGGTGTGCCTCGTCGTAGACGGCGCGCAGGTGTTCTCTGCTGACCTGGGTATAGACCTGAGTGGTGGAAATACTGGCATGGCCGAGCATCTGCTGGACTTCGCGCAGACCTGCTCCTCCACGTAACATATGAGTGGCAAAAGAGTGGCGCAGCGTATGAGGTGTGACGGAGGCCTTGATGCCAGCTTGTTCAACGTAGCCCTTGATGATCAGCCATAGTCCCTGGCGCGTCAGGCGCTGCCCCCGACGATTGAGAAACAGAGGTTGCTCAGCGTCGCCAGGACGGGCAAAGTCAGGACGTCCAGAGAGCACGTATTGTTTCATAACTTCGAGCGCATGAGCGTAAATCGGTAGAACCCGTTCTTTCTTGCCCTTCCCCAGACAGCGCACGGTGGCAGCACTGAGGTCCAAGTCGTCCAGATCGAGCGCTACGACCTCGCTGACGCGCAGGCCAGTGGCATAAAGCAGTTCGAGCAAGGCCCGGTCGCGCAGGCCTGTTGGCGTGTTTGCCGAGGGCGATGTCAACAATCGTTCGACCTCTTCTGGCGTCATCGTCGTTGGCAAGTGCTTTTCGACCTTGGGTGAATCTAATTCAGCCGTGGGATCTTTGCGCAATTGGCCCTGGGCCAACTCGAAATCAAAGAAGGACTTGACAGCCGCAATCTTGCGGGCGATGGTGCTGTCCGCATATTCGCGCTCACGCATTTCCAGCATATAGCCGATGATATGATCGCGGGTCACGTTTCCCCATCCCCGCGGCATATGGGCTGGATCCAACGTTTGCAGATAGTTCAGGAACTGTCCGAGATCGTTCCGATAAGCGGCAACCGTGTTGGACGACAGGCTGCGCTCGACTTCAAGATACTCCAGATAGGCATCGATTTGATCTTGCATATGCTTCCTCCACAGCTTGGCGTCAATTCGCCAGTGACTTGAACGCCCCCATTTTAGCACAGCTTTGCATAACGCCTCAAACCGTTCTGCGGGTAGCAGCAGCTTGCCGACGCTCTCTCAGCCGCTCCCCTTAGAGGATGGCGCCGGCCAGTGGTGGATGTGAAAGGCGGTCATCTCAACATGCGATTGTGTATTTTTCCAAACTGCATCACCCTGTGCTATACTTAATTTTGGTGTGGGCTTAACACCCCCGGGAGCTGAGACTTGGATTAGTGACCGGCGCCACTGTGTATCTTCAGAATCTTTGAGGCAAGAAACAAACTATGAGTCAGACCTTTGCTGAACTCGGACTGAACCCCGAACGGATAGCGGGGCTAGAAATGTTGGGATACGAAAAACCCAGCAGACTGCAGCGTGAAGTGATCCCGCAAATCCTGGCCGGTCGCGATGTCGTCGTCGAAGGAGCGCCCGGCAGCGGCAAGACCGCAGCGTTCGTCCTTCCCATTCTTCAGACCCTGAATCCTGACGTCGTCGGCATTCAGGTGTTAGTTTTTACTCCTACCGGCAGCGAAGCGGCGCGGGTGGCGGCCATGTTCCAGGGCCTGAACCCCAATCAAAGCGTACATATCGTGCCGGTGTCCGAAGAACAGCCTATTGCTCGTGAGGCGGCGCGGATCGACCGCACTGCTATGGTTGTCGTCGGCACACCCGGACGAATCAAAGCGCATGCCGAGCGCGAGACGTTTGGGCTTGAGCAGGTACAGGTTGTCATCATCGATGGCGCCGACCAGATGTTGGAGGACGACCAGATCGAGACTCTGGAAGCCGTGCTCGACCAGGCTCCCGGCAGCCGTCAAACCGCCCTCTTTGCCACCCAGCTTGACGCCGACCTGCAGGAATTCGCCGATCAGCACTTGTTCGAGCCGGTTGTGCTCAAACGGGAATCTGCGCCGGCCACGATGCCCATCGTCAAACACCGCTACCAGAGTGTTCTCCATGGAGACAAGGTCGCGGCCTTGTTGCGATTGCTCGATGGTGAGAATATCGACCGCGGGCTCGTCTTCATCAATTTGCGCCCTGATGCAGAACGAGTCGCCCAGGCGCTGCGTGCAGCCGGTTACCATGCCTCAGCGCTGCACAGCCAGACGTCATCCGAGACGCGGGATAGTCTGGTGCGAAACTGGCGTGATGAGAGCGCTAGTGCAGCCAGCTTCCTGGTGCTCACCCAGGCAGCCGCCAATGACCTGGTTCTGGAAGTTCCCTATGCAGTCAGCTTCGATATCCCGACTGACGCCGAGACCTATGCCAGCCGGGCCACACTGGTGGCCGAAAATGGATCGCTCTTTACCTTGTTGGCCCCGCGCGAGCGCGCCCTGCTAAGCGAGATCGAGAACTACCTGGGCATGCGGGTCAAGGCAGTATTGCCCCCCACCCGCGCCGATACTGTCGCCCAACGCACTGAGGCTTTCAAGCAGGGCTTGCGCGACATCATCGCCCGCAGCAACCTGGAAATCTACATGATGCTGCTGAACGATCTGTCTGAGGAAGGGCATGATTGGTCGGAAATTGCCGCCGCCGCCGTCAGCATGCTTCAACATGCTCAGGCTGAGAGTCTCTTCAGCAAACGCAGCGAGCGTCGCCCGCCCCAGCCGTCGCCTGCCCCTCAGCCCTCGGCTCCTCATCGCTACCGCGAACCTGCACGCGAGCGAGATCGGGATCGCGAGCGTGAGCGCCCCCGCGATGAAGAACGCGAGGTCGAACCTGGTTACATTCGTCTGATCATGGATGCGGGTTATGATGTCGGCGTACGGCCAAAGGATATCGTCGGCGCCATTGCCAACGAAGCGAACATCCCGGGCCGGGCTGTTGGAAATATCGACATCCGCGATCGCTTCACCTATGTCGAAGTACAGGAAGAATTCATCGACCGTGTGCTCAATCGCGTGCCCAGCACGCGCCTGCGCGGTCGCGTCGTCACCTTCCGGCGTGCGTAACCTGCAACGAAACGTTCGCACCCTTGGCCAGTCGACTACAGTCGCCGCTCCGAGCAAGCTTCCATGCGCCTGCCTTTCCTGAATCGATCATCCCGCCAGATACAGCAAGCCTGGGAAAACGAGTCATACATTTGGCTCGAAAACATCTCCAATGAGCATGTTTTGCTTCGGCTTCCTTCGGGCGACCTACGGCTGGACATGAAGCGCAGCTTGCGCTTCCGGCCCGAAATCCTCGACCAGCCACAAGTCCAGGCTCTGATAGAGGCCGACAAGCTTGCCGTCAGGCGCTAGATTCGTCCTCTAAACCATTCCATCCTGGCCTGCCGAGGCTCGACCGATGGCCCCGCCCACACGCCGCCAGCGTTGTGGGCGGTTCTTTATCCGGGGTGTATGGGCGTGGTCTCCGCACCCATACACCATGCTCCTACACCAGGTTTCGGCGGGCCAACACGCCCCGAGATGGCTTCTTTACCACGGCATCATCCCATGAAACTGATCCTCATCGACGGCCATTCCCTGGCATATCGCGCCTTTTTTGCCTTGCCGCCCGACATGGCCACCAGCAAGGGAGAGCTGGTCAATGCCGTCTTTGGTTTCACCTCGATGCTGCTCAATGTCCTGCACGAGCAACAGCCTAGTCATATTGCCGTTGCCTTTGACGTGGGACGCAGCTTCAGAGAGGACACCTTCGCCGACTACAAGGCCACTCGTGCCCGCATGCCCGACGAGCTGCGCAGCCAGATCGAACGCATCCAGGAATTGGTCGCCGCCTTCAACATACCTGTCTTCACAGCCGAAGGCTACGAGGCCGATGATGTGCTGGCAACACTCGCCCGCCAGGCCGCAAGCCAGGCTGTTGCCTCGCTGATCGTCACCGGCGACCGTGATCTTCTGCAGGTTGTCACCGAAAACATCTGGGTTCTGACCTCCGGGCGCAGATTCTCGGACACCATCATCTACACGCCGCAGGCGGTCGAGGAGCGCTACAGCCTGCCTCCGCGCCAACTTATCGACTACAAAGCGCTCGTCGGCGACAAATCTGACAATATCCCTGGCGTCGCCGGTATTGGCGAGAAAGGCGCGGTGCAATTGCTGCAAACCTGGGGCGATCTGGACACGCTGTTCGCCCATCTGGAAGAGGTGACGCCCCAGCGTGCGCGCTCCGCCCTGAGCGCTGGGCGCGACAGCGCCTATCTCTCACGTGCACTGGGGACAATTGTCAATGTCCCCGGCATCCACCTCGATCTGGACGCCTGCCGCGTGCATGATTTCGACCGCCAGCGTGTCGTGCGTATCTTCCAGGAGCTGGAGTTCCGCTCGTTGTTGCCCCGTCTGCCCGAAGCCGAATCGTCCCAACCTGCGCCACACTTCGACGGGGCACCATCGGTCAAAACCCTGGCGGGGCCATCGGCGGGGCCTCTGGCGGGGCCATCGGCGGGGCCATCGGCGGGGCCATCGGCTGCGCTTCTGGCGGGGGGCCAACAGCTTGATCTCTTTGGCGATGAGACGCCCGTTCCGGCCCCGTCCGCATCTCTATCTTCTTTGTCTGCTGATGCGCCTCCTGTTGGCTACCGCGCCATCCTCAGCCCGGCCCAATTGGCCGAGGTCGCAGCTGCTCTGGCTGCCGCCGACCGTTTTTGTTTTGATGTGGAGACGACTGCGACTGATGAGCACCGCGCTGTGCTTGTCGGCCTTGCCTTGGGGTGGGGCGCTGGCTCAGAAACTAACGTCTATATTCCTCTGGTGCACCGGGAAGGCGAAGGCGATGGTCCATCTTTGCTTCCGCTTGCCCTGGTGCAGCAACAGATTGGACCCTATCTGGCCGACGCCAGCAAGTCGAAGCTGGCTCACAACGCCAAATACGATCTCATCGTCTGCCGCCGCCACGGCTTGCCCGTGGCCGGTCCGCTCATCGACACCATGATCGGCCAGTTCCTGCTCGATCCGTCCAGCCACAATCTGGGCCTGAAAGACCTGGCTTTCAGGCGGCTGGGCGTAGAGATGACGCCTATCGAAGCGCTCATTGGCAAGGGCCGCAAGCAGATCACGATGGATCAGGTGCCGGTTGCTGCCGTCGCTGCCTATGCCGCTGCCGATGTCGATATGACCTGGCGGCTGGCCGAGTTGATCCTGCCGGAGCTGAAGGCGAAGGGACTGGACGACCTTTTCTGGAATCTGGAGGTCCCGCTGATCCCCGTGCTGGCCGATATGGAAATGGCCGGCATGCTCATCGATCCTGCCTTTTTGCGTCAGATGAGCGTCGAACTGCAGGCGCGGCTGAGCGATCTGGCTGGAGAAATCTTTGACGATGTTGGCTATCAGTTCAATCTCAACTCGACCCAACAACTCTCCGACGCCCTCTTCGGCAAGCTGGCGTTGCCGGCTGCCGGTTTGCAGAAGACCGCAAGCGGACACTACTCCACCGCCGCCGATGTCCTCGAAAGCTTGCGCGGGCGTCACCCGGTCATCGAACGCCTGTTGGAGCATCGGCAGCTTACCAAGCTGCTGGGCACCTATGTCAATGCCCTGCCGCAACTTATCAATCCGATCAGCGGGCGCATTCATACTTCATTCGATCAGGCCGGCGCCGAAACTGGACGTATCTCGTCCAACAATCCCAATCTACAAAATATCCCCGTGCGCAGCGACCTGGGCAGGAAAATCCGCAAAGCCTTTGTCGCCCCTGACGGCCACTATCTGCTGGCCGTGGATTATTCGCAGGTAGAGCTGCGCATCCTGGCCCATATCTCCCGTGACTCCGCCATGCTGGAGAACTTCGCCCAGGGGTTGGACATCCACGCCGCTACCGCCAGCCAGGTCTATGGGGTTCCTATCGACCGCGTGACCTCCGAACAGCGCGCCGTAGCCAAGATGATGAACTTCGCCACCAGCTACGGCGTCAGCGCCTTTGGGCTGTCCAGCCGCACCACCCTCAGCATGGATGAAGCGCGACAGTTCATGAAGACC
>WPCI01090902.1_pt1 | contig 24678 bp, 33 predicted proteins | sample 5399871 | NCBI WGS metagenome assembly WPCI01 (sample SAMN12869469, study PRJNA574797) | sludge metagenome | isolation source: wastewater treatment of pH7 | place: China:Beijing | collected 2019-05-20 | reverse complement strand
AAATCTTCAGTTATGTTCCCTTGCACTAATATCTCTTCCATTTTCATTCTCCTTTACGAATAATATTGTTTACATTACACAAACTATCTGTAAGTCAACTTCCCATGACTACACTCTTTCAAAACGGAGCTTGTTCCTCCGGACTGTTTTGGATCGCGGCAGGTAACTTAGTCAATTACCTGCCATTTTCTATTCAAATAACGCTTTTGTTTAGTTTTCTTTTTCTTCATAATCTACAAATCGGTTTTTAAAGAAAAACTCTAAAGGTATGTCAGAATTACGACCATTATCTTTATATTTCGGAGAATAAGTAAGTACACAATTTTCAATCGTAAAAGCAAGTGCCATCGGCGCTCCTTTACGTTGGATCCAATGTGTTTTCATTCGTTCGATTGCTTCAAAGCCCGTATATGTCTTCATCTTTCGACCTCGTTTCTATACAAAATTCAAATTTTGTCTTAATATCCACTCGCTAGCCGATCATAGTTAACTTGGTTCTTATCAAAGTACGCTTTTTCCATATCTTCAAATGTCATCCCAATTTTAATTCCGATTGCTAATAGAGCCATCAGCGCTTCAGTGTACTCATCCCATTCATTCAATTCCAATCTGTATATGTTTTCGAACAAGTCATGGTATGAAGTATCTGTTCTTGTGTATGGACGACATTGTATATTGTCGATATCAACTTTAGTTATCCAATCACTATGCCCATACTTATTACCTAAACTAACTAAGAAGTGCATGCAATCCGCCCACTCATCGTACTGTCGCGCCTTATCATCCTTTTTGTTCTTCTTCCAATACTTGAAGAATCCAATCTCGTTACTCAGCTCACCTAACTCCGTATACAACGCGTGTGTCACATCACCAGTTAGATTTTTGCCTTCCAACCCATGAATCTCAACAACTTTACGATCTAACTTGTCCTGTGCTTCAAAAATCTTTTGTATGTTCAACATTCCATTCCGCTCCTTATAAGTAACTTTTCAATTTTTCTCTCCGGCTCTTGAGCTCTTCCAAAGACTTCTCTGTCTTCCGTTTTTCACTATTCAATCCATTTAAATGATATTGCTTCCTGTAAATCTCGTTTTCTACTGTTTTAAGCTCACCTTCCAGCTGTATTTTAGTTTCTTTCTTCATGCGATCCCTCCTAGAATCCCAATTCATCCTCAAACTCTTTCCTTTCGAATCCCGCAAGTACATTCCCGCTTGGGAATACCGTTACTGGCGCCGCGGTATATCCGTAAGTATCGAACTCTTTTCTGTATTCTTCTTTTTCCTCTATGTTTCTCTCTTCAAATTCAACTTGTGCTGCCTTTAATCCGAATTTCACGTGCATACAGTTAGGACAATTGTTTTTCGTGTAAACAACGGTCTTAGTTGCCATTCTCTTCAGTCTCCTTCGCTTCTGCTAATAGTTGAGTAATTTCATAAACACCGTTTTGTAATTCCATCATTCTTCCCATCCCCTTTTATTAGTTTCCATAACTCTTTTTCATCCATTTCATAAAGCTGACGTCCTGTATTTTCTTCTTTGTAAATTCCCTTATGTATCAAGACGTCGATATATATTTGTTTCCTGTCCATTGCTTCTCCTTGCTTAGAAAATCCCTGTTTTAAGATAATGTCTAGCTTGATAATAGAAGTGATGATAAATCCAATTACCGCTGAATTTATTGTCTAAATACACAATTTCAAATCCGTACTTCGCTTTAAATGTATTAAGTCGGCCAAGTAATGCTAATGGTTTGTATTGCGAACGATACTTACCTTGCAGCATCTTCTCATACCCATGTAGGTCCTCCACAATTAGAGTGAATGGAATGTCTTTCGAACGAATTAACTCATTTTCAAACGCTGTTTGTTTATCCTTTTGTAAGTTTAATGTGATCTCATCCATGTGCGCTTTCCGTTCTACTCGGCTATCTAAGTAGATATCTCGCGGTATGCCTAATTCTTCATTTTTAGGGATCATGCAACCGTAATCACCGGTATCTAACTTTTGATTTTTAATTGGAATACCCTTTTGATGTAAGTAATCACGGATATGATCATTTTTGTTTTCGCGAGTATCAATAACGATTGTGAGTGTTTTAAGGATGTTGTCTATTTCTTTATCTGTGTAATGGAAACGAATCATTTTGATTCTCCTTTTCCTCGTAATCTACAAATCGATTTTTAAAGAAAAACTCTAAAGGTATATCAGAATTACGACCATTATCTTTATATCTCGGTGAATAAGTAAGTACACAATTTTCAATCGTAAATGCAAGTGCCATTGGTGCGCCTTTACGTTGTATCCAATGTGTTTTCATTCGTTCAATCGCTTCAAATCCTGTATATGTTCTCAACTCTTATGCCCCTTTCCTTGCATATATAACCGCACGTTCATATATCTTTCTAGCCATTGCATTCGATTCATCATTTTCAAATTGACGATAATCATCATACATATCTGTCCATCCGTTCTTAGCGAGAATGATTGTCCAGTCATAGAACATTTGTAATGAATCGGTATCAGCAACCAACCATTCATTTAACTTTTGGTTCTGTTTCCAACCAGAGAATGCATAAAAAATCTTTAGGATTGTAACCTTTTCGTTATTGGCACCATTCCAAGACTTAAACCAAGAATCAATTCCACTGAAATTCTTTTCAGCAGCTTGCATAACTTCCACAGGAATTAAGTTCTGTCTTGTTATTCCGATTCGTCCATCCTTCGGATCAAGATAGATATTTGCGCCTGATTTCCAAATTGCGCTTATGATTTCTAAAACTTTCAAATCTATCACCTCTGTTATCAGAAACTACTAAATTGTTACTGAAAAACGTCTAAAATCGGCATGTGTTACTTTTTAGTAACACGGTTCAGCCTTAGAGCCACAAGGGATTGAAGCACTTTTGTTATTTTTGTTACCCGTTTTGGCTATAAACGCTCCTAATAAGTACTTATATATATATTATTTTTTTGTTTATATATATTTTTAATAACAAAAGTAACAAAAAGAGTATAAAAAGTACCTTGAACCCTTGGTACATAAGGGTTTTAAGAGATTTTAAATGTGTTACTTTTAGTAACACTTTCGCTATTTTCATCGTTTTCTAGTAACTTTTGCTGTTTAAACGTATCTTTTCGGTCCATTAAAGTAACACCCTTGATGTAATACTTATTTCTGTTGCCACGTTCTCTCTTGAATCCTTGGGATTCTAAAATCCGATAAAATGCTCTATTTTTTAATTGATGTTCTCCATTTTTAAAACACCAATTGGCGTATACTTCGAATAAATCTTTCGCTTCGATCTGAACATCTTCTCTTTTAAAACAGCATTCGAACATGAACGGACCTAGAATATCCATTTCTTCTTTGTAATCGCCTGTTGCTTTCATAACAATTGCAGGATCATTTAGTCCCGACTGCTGCCACTTCAGACAGCCTTCAATCGCCCAATTTAGAATGCCTGGCATTTCCAAGCTAAGTTTTTCAGGTAGCTTCTTATCACGTTTTTCCTTTGGTAACTGTAGGTTGAATGGAATCAAGCGAATACGTCTCCAAATCCCTTCATCTACACCTTTAATTACTGGCTTATGGTTTGTAGTGAAGAAAACTTTAAACTCAGGTATGAACTCAAAGAACTCTTGTCTAAGGAATCGTGCTAATACTGGCTCACCGCCCGTTATTTGCTTTACAAAGGCTTCTGATAGTTGCTCACCATCTTCACTTTCAATTGCTGATACGAAGCGAGATCCAACTAATCTAGCGATATCGTTATTAGCTCCTGTTTCTTTCTTTTTGATGAAAGTATCTGATTTAGCTTGTCTGCCGTAATCGCCCATAATGTCCTTGATGATATTGATGAATGTGGATTTCCCATTCGAACCTCCACCGATTAGGAATACCATGATTTGCTCTGTAATCTCTCCAGTAAGCGAATATCCGATTAATCGTTGCATGTATTCAGCCAGTTCTTTATCACCTTGGAAAATTTGATCTAAGAAATTAAGCCATTCAGGACATTTTGCATTTTCATCAAATGTGATATTTGTGATTTTAGTTAATCCAAGTTCCCGATCATGTGGCTGTAGCTTGCCTGTTTTTAAATCAACAATGCCATTTTCAACATTTAAGAGATATTTATGTGTATCAAATTCTTGTCGATCTCCTGGAACCAATGGCATAAGGTCCTTGATACTATTCATTCGTACGTTTCTACGTTCACACATTCGCGCCCACTTTGCTTCCGCTTCATCTTCTGATTTAGAAAGGCTACGTAGTACTTTTGCTGTAATTCTTTCAATTTCTTTTTTCGTATCTATGCGCCATCGTTTACCGTCCCAGATAAACCAACCAATGTCATTAACAAATTTGATTACATGACCATATTCATATGCGATACGTTCAGCATTACCAAGCTCAGTGAGTTTAAATTTCCTTTTAGGCTTGTCCTCCACAACTGCAGCAACATCTTCATTAATAAAATCAAATGAAAATTCTTCGAATTGCTGTTTGTTGTCTAAAATAGTTGTAGATGTGGAGGAAATGGCTTTGCCTATTGTTCTTTCACCATATGTTTCGTTTGTATCGCTAAAATGGATAACGTCCCATTTGTCACGCATTAAGCTGGTTTCGCGAAACATTGCATCCATTCGAGTTGACGATTTCCCTGTCCAGAATGCTAAGTAATTGCATAAAGCTAAGTCGCTTGCTGAATGGTCATCATTTATTAAGCTGCCATTGTACAATGAGCGAATTTCATCACCATTTTTACTACGGAACATTTTCTCCCAAAGAGATTCATTTGAAAGTTTGATTTCATCTTTTTCAAATTCCGCTAAATTCACTCGTCCTTGTATATCACTGTCATCGAAATACTGTTCAAACACTTCTGCTAGTTCATCCGTACGATCATACACATCATTAGAATTTTCACGATTTCCAGTGAAGGTAAAGAATCGGCCGTAACTGTAAATTTCTAAACCATGTTTTGTATTTTTCCTTCCAGTACCTAATACCGATTGTGGAAGGCTACCTTTGATGATGATGTGGATTCCTTTTTGAGACGGCGAAAACTCTGTATAGCTATCTAATGTATCGATAATCTCAGTTGCAAAGGCATTTGTTTTTCCGTCCACAACACACTTATCAATATCGATTCCAATGTAATTATCCTGCCTACTAAATACAAAGCCGATTCCGTCATAGTCACCTTCTAAATAAAATTTGACTGCCGTTGCAAATGTTGACCAGGTACGTCTGTTGTTTGCTTGGGCCATTTCACCAGTTACCTGACACGGAACTTTTGTCTGCTTGCCATTTCGTGTTTCAAACTTCCACAATATCCACTGAGGAAGGGCCTTTAACTCGGCAGGAATTTCATTAAAATTGTATGGATTCTTTTTCATTTCGTCCTCCGATTAGCCTTTTAGGGTATAAAAAAGAGAAGTCGGTTAAAACCAACCTCTCTATTAAGTTTTATTTAGAATGGTAGATCATCGTCCCCTACAGCAATTGGTTTCCCAACTTGTACTGGGGAATCTACTTTTGATACATCGAAATACTTCGCTTTAGCATATTTCTTAGTTTTATCTTTTTTGTCCTCTTGATGTTTAACAGTGATTAATAATGACTTATTGAAAAGTTTATTGGCCATATCGTCAGCGCTATTAAATGAAGTTCCATTTGGGAATCCACAAGCTGCAATCAAACTATTGATTCTTTTAATATTATTTTCTTGGTATTCCTGATTATCATTGTGGAAGTAGAATGTGTTGTATAAGATTTTTGCTCCTTGATGTGGTTGTAGAACATCTGAACGAATTTCAAAATCTAATTCTAAAGTTGGGTGACCTTGAAAGTCCTTTGCCGTTGCATTGATTACACTTGCTTCATATTTACCTTCCGCTACTAACTCAAAACCTGTACTTACGTTTGTTTCATCAAATTTAAAGAATGACATTGTTTATTTCCCCCTGTTTATTAGTTTGTGGATGACATGATTAATTCTTCTTGTATGCAACCTTTACGCTTATCCAAATGATTCTTAGCAAATACACTTTGATTTCCTTCTAAAACAAATCCTCTTGTACCATCTGCCTTTTTAACTAATTGACCAACAACATGAACGATTCCCATAATGTGATTAACGATCTTATCCCGAATATCAGGAATGAATTGTGTATATTGCTGTCCATCATCATGAGTGATATTTCTTGTTGTCTCCCAAGCTGTAAAAATAACATTTGCATCTAATGAATTAAATGTTTCTACTAACTTTAAAAGATGGTTATCTAGTAAAGCGTAATCCTTTAGTTCCGGCATACCACTTTTTGTATTTTCACCTTTTTTAAGTAGCCATAACTTTTGATAATGCGTTAAATTATCGATAAAGATGTTATCGTATTTACCGATGTTCGCTTTTGCTAATGCATAAAACTGTAAAATGCTATCATGTGGATTTTCACCATCAATTTTAGCCATGTCTATATTTTCATATCCTTCTAAAACTTGGCTTGTCCCATCAATATCCAGGACTAATGTTTTACCTGGTAATAACCCAGCAACTGTTGTTTTTCCGTTACCTGGCTTTGAATAGATAATAATTTTTGCTTTTTTACTTTTGGTAATGGCAGCACCGTTTGTAATTTCCAATTAATTCACCTCTACTCTTCCTAATAAATAATCAGTTGATACTCCTAAAGCTGTAGCTAAATCGCATAATACATAAATGGTAGGTCTAGAATCTCCAATTTCATAATTCGAAATCGTACATCTATCTTTATTAATCATTTCTGCTAATTCTTGTTGAGTAAGGTCTTTCTTTCTTCTTATCTCTCTAAGTCTGGCAGGAAACATAATATTTACCCCTCCGCCATTTGCTTTAGTACAAAGATTGAAGCTTCAAAATCCTTGATTTTACTTTCAATATCTTGAATGTTTTGTTCGAGAATTGGCTTTCTTTCTATTACGCGCTCTAATTTGCGTTTACAATCATTTAAATTCCCTTGTTCCACACTTAATGACTTTTCTAATTCTTCAATAGCAGCGTTCATTTTACTCACCCGCAACTTTCTTTATGGAATGAGACTCTACATATTGTTTGATGCAATCTGTTTCATCGTGTATGTAATCACCATCAATATCCCGGTACTCTTCACCAATGTATATTTCCTTGCCACAACTTGCGCAATCACTCATAACATCACTTACAACTGAATCCTGACGATTCCCGATTACCATTGAGTTTTCTACTATTGTGTATCCCCTCAATTTTTTCTTCCATCCTTTCTGAAGTGTAGATAGAGTAATAGATTACATCGTCACTTATAAATGACACTTCATATGGATATTCTTCTGATTCACGATTAATTATGTTTGGCTTTATTCTGTTTTCACCTAACACTGATTCAAATGTTTCATTATTAAGTAAAACTTCATTACCACGAACACTGATAAGACCTTTTTCATTTCCCGCTAACCGTAAAGCTTGCACAGCTTTACTCACTTCTTTAATGTTCATTAATAGAACACTCCCCTACTGCTTTTAGTGCTGCTTTGCATATGGCTAATGCAGCATTCTTTTCATATCCCTGATATTTATCCTTTAAATATCCATTTGGAAAGTTCTCAGTTACGATTACATTCGTCATTCCATTTTCTAAAAATATTTCAACTGATTTAAAAGATGCTTGTAACTTCTCAACTACTAGCCACGCATCTTGAATGTTGGTTGCGGGCTTCCACATTTGTTTTAAAGTCCAGTCACCTTTTTCATCAATCCAAGCATTTACATGTTCTAACTTCCGTAAATGCCATCTCATAACTTTTTCAGCTATTAACTGATTAATGGAGTTGTTATTCATTAGCAGTTCACTCCTTTACATGAGTTGAATTCATGCTATAATCATCTTGAAAATTGATTTTATCTAGATCACCTGCGCCAACAGGTGGTTTTTCTTTTTTCTAATCTCACCTTTAATAACTCGCTTATAATCAGGATTGATTTTTCTATATGCTTTATTTTTCTTTTTGTTAATAGAAAATCTAGTTTTGCCAAGTTCTTTTCCAATCTCTTCATCTGTAAAACCTTGAGATTTTTTTACTATTATTAATTTTTCTTCTGGATTCACTTGACTCAATGCTTGTTCATATTCAATTGAAGTCATAACTTCTTCTTCCACATTTGCTGGATCTACCGCAAAGAAACCTTCTTCGGATTCTCCATTCCTATAAAGATCAATAGAATGAATGTTTAATTTTTCTCTTTCTTCAGGAGTGCAATAACTACTAACACTAATAACTCTTCCTTTTTGGTGTAATTCTCGGACTATCTCGAATTTAAGGGTCATTATTACATAGGTATTAAATGCCCTAGCTTTTTGGGGGTCATACTTCAAACACAATTCCCACAGCTTTACTTTCCCAATTTGAATTAAATCATCAAATTCCATATTATTTCTTTCAGCAACTTGTGTTGCTTTACGATAACTTCCAAATACTTGTTTAATTGCTGCTAACGCTAGATGTTGTTTCTCTTCGAACAACTTTTCAGGTGTCATTTTCTTTTACCTTCCCTTCATTATTTTTCTAAGAATCTTTTAATTGGTTTATCTAGTAAAGCTGCAAGCGACATTACTACGCAAATTATTACTGATAAGATGAATAACGAGAATGTACTTTCTTCCATCACTTACCCCTCCTTTTCAGAAACCTTCATTCTTTTTGATTTTTTAGCCCAGTATCGTTGGTTTGCTGCTTTAACTTTTTCTTTGTTTTCAGCCCTCCACAACTTCATGTATGCATTTCTTGCTTCACGAGCTGATAACTCTTCATTCTTTACCAAAGGTAAACACCCCCCCTATAAAACTTTTCAAAATGCAAAGTTTGCTTTAAAAATAAAACTTTACGAAATGTAAAGTGTCATCTTCATCTTTTTCTTTATCTTCATCTGATAGGCTTATTGTACTACTAAACTTTACTAAATGTAAAGTGGTAAATTTAAAAAAATTAAAACTTGTCTTTTCGCAAATGATTAGTGTACAGTAAATATATAAAAATAAGATGAAGATAAAGATGACTTGATGGAATCTTGACATAAATCATTAAATAGAAATAGGGGGTGACAATATGTCTGAAACTATGGGGAGCCGTATACAAAAAGTTCGTAAAGAAAAAGGCATGAAACAATATGAACTCGCTGAAGCGATCGGTGTAAACTTTACAACAATTTCATTATATGAATCCGGTAAGAGGGAACCGCGTAAAGACATAATGGAAAAGATTGCACTTGTAACTAACGTTTCTGTTGATTACCTTTATGGATTAACTGATAACAAAGTTTTAAATCAAGATAAGTTAAATAAAGAAGAAATAGAAGCAGCAAAACTTATGGAACGTATCATGAAGTTACCGCCTGAGAAGAGAAATATAATTAATAATTTAATCGATAACTTCTAGAAAACAAAAAAGAGAGCTTCTCAGTTCTCAACCTTTTTCCCTCATATTCTTCTTTTTTCGCCAATTGTCTGTTATGATGAGGGATATATACATAAATTTTTAAACAACTAACTTTATATAAAAAAATAAAACCCCCGACGAAAGTTTTTAGATGGTTGAAGGTTGGTCGCCACTCGCCATTTAAAAACCGGTAACAGAGGTTTTGTGCATACGTTTATTAAATTGATACTTTGATAGTATCATAAACTCAAAAAAACGTAAATACAAATCCTTTATTTTGCTATACCCAATTTTTGTCGGGCAGGTAAATGGAGGATTTTTTATTATGTCAAATTTAACAAAAGCAACGGAAGAACAAGAAGTAAGAGAATTACAACGCGTAGTTATTAAAGAAGAATTAGTTGCATTAACAGGAAAACATTTTGATGCTGCACTATTAAACAATTTAATTTTCTGGGCTGGTATTACAGAAAAAATGGACAATAACCTAAAATCACAAATCACTCAAATGGAAGCTCGTAAAACTAAGCAATCCATAATCGATAAAAAGAAAAAGAAAATCCGAAATGGATGGTTCTATAAAACTGGTGATGAACTATTATTTGAAATAATGAATTGGGGAAGTGCTTCCACAATTAGTAGAGCGATTAATAATTTTGTAAAACAAGGTTGGGTTGAAAAAGGAAACAATCCTGATCCAACTAAAAAGTGGGATAGAACAACTTGGTACAAAATGAACCTTACAAAAATTGCATCTGATTTACATGAACTTGGTTATGCATTAGAAGGTTATACTTTAGCTCAAAAACAAGAAGAAATTGTGGAAGAAAAAACATCAGAACATGACATAAAACAAGGTGAAACTGCGTCACCATGCATTTTGCAAAATGAAATATGCATCTTGCACAGTGAAAAATCCATCTTGCACAGTGGTGAAACAATACCAGAAGGTTTACTTCAGAAGGTCACTTCATTACCTATTACTGAAGAAGAAGAAATTATAACTAACCCTGTTACTGAATCTATGATTCTTGATTTAATGAATCAAAAGATTGAAGAACGAGAGATTACAAACCAAAAAACTATTAAAGCTATTCACGATGTTGGATCTAAATGTAAAGCAATCGGAACTACTGATCTAGTTGCAGCTGAAAACTACGTTATAAAAGTTGTGGAAGAAAAGATGTCTAAACTTGGCCAGAAACAGAAAGTTAGAACAGGTAAAGGGAAAGTATCAGGTTCTAAGCAAATACGCACTGAGATGGTTCCTGATTGGGTTAGAGAAGAAGATAATGAATCAGCAATTGTGGAAGACGATGGACAAGCTTCTGAAGATTTAGAGGAAAATCAAAAACGTTTAGATGCCTTATTAGGTAAAAATAAAAAAGAAGAGAACTAATTAACAGTCCTCTTCCACGAATAGTAAAATAATGTAATATTTTACCGCTATCAACTGGGAAACTTTTCTTATACTATGGAATTATATTACAACAAGTCCTTATTTCTAAGTAGCATATCAGAGTAAACAGACATATGTCTTGCGTATTGCCCTTGTTCACGCCCGTCTAGCTTACTGTAGTCCTTTTGAATGTCGCTTAATAGTAAATCTAACAAAGGGTCGTTCTGTTCGTTCTCGAAGCCGAGAAGCGTGTCTGTTGTAACGTTAAAAAATGAGGCAAGAATCTTCAAGCTTCCAAGATCCGGTTCATATCGATCTGTTTCCCAGTTCTTGAGTTGACCACGAGTAATACGTGTCTTTTCAGATAGTTGTTCTTGTGTTAAACCATAAGCTTTTCTTAAACGTTGAATGTTTTGACCGACTGTGTTTTTCATAGTTTTGAGTATAATTACCAAAATATCACTATACCATATTTGGTATGTAACAGGACATTAATATAAAAATTGTCCCTGTATGGAACTGTAAAAATAAATATAGAACAATTGTTCTGTTAGTGGTAAAATATTCATGTGCTATTAAATCATTAGTTAATATGCAAAATTGCATATGCACCGAAATCTTGATTTATAGCGATAAAAAAACTTTCTCAATATTTGTTTTGCAAGTGTATTGGTAAAATTGTAAAAATTCGTGATAAAATTTGTTTAACAAAAAAATGAACGAAAAAAGACCCATATGAGCGTGTTATCAAGGAGGCTCCTACACTCACCTTAATAACCGTTCCCTAACCATCGCTTAGGAAACACTTGCCACATACGAGTCACATCTAAGTATAACACAAAAATGCAATATTCTTCCCTCGTATTTTGTTTCCGCCTTGAGAAAATCCGTTAGGATGTGGTTCGTTTTTCTGGAAGGGGAATATTGTTGTGGAAAGATTAATTAAAAAGTTAGATGCAGAAAGAGAAAGTAAGGATATCAAAGTTAGAGGATTAGCAAGAATAACTGGAATAGACCGAACTGTAATTGAAGAAGGTTTATCAGGCAAAACACAAGAAATGAAATTAGAGAATTTTATCCCTGTTGCATCTAATGTGTACGAAGATCATTTAACTAGAAAAGAAGTCATTAACAATTTTATTCTACGATGCGAGAAGGATTTAAACATTGTGAAGGCACTTTGTTATTGCCAGGGGCAAGGCGAATACGATGTGATCTCACAACTTATAGATAAACACCAAGGAACTAAGACGTTAAAAAAATACTTAACTATATTTGAACTATATAATCAACGAAACTTGAATAAGAAGACAGGTAAGGAATTAGAGAAGGCACTTGATGAAGAAACGTTTTCTAAGTTGCCAGAATGCCAGGTACTTGTGAATATGCTATACGGATTTGCAATGTACGACATTCCGAACTGTCGGGCGATCGTTCCTTATTCAGAAAAGGCAAAAGAAAAAATACCTTTAATTAAAAATAAATTCATTCGAGAATGTCTTGAAATGCAATATAAAGAGAGAGCTGCATATATCAAATTATTATCGGATGAAGTAGAAGAAGCTCGTAAGGTATGTTGGAACATTATTGATGCAAAGTCAGACTATCAGATGATAAAGGCATCAGCGTACTGTTGCTTAGGGGAAAGCTACCAATATGAATGCTTAGAAACGTCTGAAAAATACCTCTTAAAAGCCATTGAAGTATTAGAAGAAAATAAAATTGATAAAAAATCAAAAAAATATGGCTCGTTTAAGACAACTTTAGGACATATATATATAGATAATGCTTTCCACATTGAAAAAATTGAACATGATTATCTAGATGTGGGAGAAAGAGCTCACTACCAACTAAAGTTTGGTGATGCTGAACTAGGGGAAAAATTATATTCTGAAATGAAGATGACGCCCCATCGAAAAGCATCCCGCGCTAAAGTAAAAGGTGATATAATAGCTTTAAAAGAAGCATTGGTTGATTTTGAAAGAACAGGGAATTTATTCTATGCTAATGGCATAAAAAGAGAGATATTAAAGGACGAGGTGGAATAAAATGAAAAGTTTATTATTAAGCTTAATTTTATCATTAGGACTAGGAACAGGCGCAGCAAGTGCACAAGCCGACACACAAGTTGCTCAAGCATCCGTAGATCAACCGGTAGTACAATACATGATGGTCGATCCAGGCGGTCACTAAGAACAAATAACAACTACATATAATCGATTCGAAAGACGTTACTATTAATTTAGTGACGTCTTTCCTACTTTCTGGGAAAGGCTGATTTTATATCACGCGATTAAAAAACCAGCCACCTAAAATATACCAATAAAAACTGGGGAGGAAAATTACTATGATAAATCAAGGGGCGGCTTTACAAGTAGAGAAAGAAATCAGTGTGGAGGAAAGAATACATAAATTAAGTATCATCATGAAAAAAGCGGAGAACGGCGATCCACAAGCAATTGCACTTTTAGAACAAATTAATGCTTTGACGAAATAAGAGCTTCGGCTCTTTTTTATTTTGTCTAAACTTAAAATTTCACATACCATAATGAAAGTATTTTATTTAAATATGTATACAGGGGTATTGCTATCTTCATCTTTATCTTATAAACTATCAATAGTAAAATTGCTAGCAATATTAATAGTACTAGCAATATCATTATTGAAAGTTGAGGTGCTAATGTTATGACTGAAATCATTGCCGTATCAACGAACAAGGGCGGTGTACTGAAAACAACTTCCGTCACGAATTTAGCTGGTGTTTACGCGAGAGAAGGTAAGAAAGTTTTAATTATAGATACAGATAATCAAGGAAATGCACTCATGAGTTTCGGGAAGAATCCTGACAAATGTAAGATAACTATTTTCGATATTTTGGTTCATGGTGACATGGCTGAAAAGGGAATTATAAACGTACATAAGAATATCGACATCATCCCAGCTAACCACGATATGTCCACTTTTGATTTTAAAATTCTTCCTAACTTAAATATGTATCCGAATATCTTTGGACTGTTAGCTGTAGCCATGCGCGATATTGTGGATCTATACGATGTGATTTTAATTGACACTCCACCAACTTTAGGATTGGTACAAGGGAACGTTTTAACTTTCGCTAACAAAGTTTTAATTCCATTCCAACCAGAAGGATATTCAGTAAAATCACTAGAGAAGATTTTAGAAACGATTAATGAATTTAAAGAAAAGAAAAATCCTAATTTAGAAATAGTTGGTGTGTTTGCGACATTAGTTAATAGTAGAACTAACATTCATAAAACATTTATTGATAAGGCTCAAAAATATTGTAAGAAGCATAAAGTTAAATTCTTCGATACTTACATTCCACAATCAATTCGATTTGCAAATGCTGTGGCATATGAAGGTAAACCGGCTGTAATTTATGAACCGTACAATGAAGTATCGCGTTCTTATTTTAAATTAGCAAAGGAGATGGCATAGATGGCTAAGAAGAAAACAACTGTACTTGATTTTGATAATGACCCAGAAGTTGTAGAGGAAGAAGAAAATACTCCTATTGAAAATAATAATGATAATAAAAATAATAGTGCTAGTAAAAGCAATAACACTATCAAAAATACTAGCAATAGTGATAGCATATTATCATCCGTTCTATCCAAGACTACAAAAGAACCGAAGAAGATTTATACAGGATTTTATTTAGACGAACCTGTTAAAAAAACGATTGATAAAATCGTAAAACAAAATAAAGATACAAACAAATCAAAGCTTGTAAATGACCTTCTAACGGAAGCGTTCAAACAAGCTGGATTAATGGAATAGGCCCCGCAGTTAAGCAGGGCTTTTTCTTATGAATTCACCGCTATTTTATCCATAAAATCATGTATGGATGTCGCCTGAAAAATACGTAAATTGGAGGAAGTAATGTCATACTTCTTATCCGTAATAATGAGTATTGAAGGAAAGAATTTAGAACCTTTCGGTTGCCAGGATTCATTGTGCCATTCCTGACTGTGGAAGTATAATTCATACCTGTTTATTTTATCTTGCATAATCTTCTTGCTGTAAACTGACTTCTGAACTTCAATGAAGAATGGAGATCTACGCCATATTGTAAATGCATCAGGTTCCATAAATTCTTTTCCGTATTTCGGTTCAACTTTAAATAGTTTCGGTTTTTCATAATGAATTAGTTGTTTGTATACATCCACAATGCCGAGGAAGTGGGGAATCTTTTGGCTAGTTTTTCGAAGTGTACTAGGTTGAGGGAAATATATAAACGGTTGCTGTGTGATATTGGCATCCACATGACCGTCTCTCCTTAATCGTTTCATGACCGTGTTACAGCAAGTAACCGCGTTTTTCACTCCTTGAAAATGCAAATCGATAATATCATCCCTAGACATACATCTGAAACGTTTCAAATCGTCCAGTATCGCTTTATCTCTACTCTTCATAATCTAACACCCCAAACAATTGATTCTCTTCTTGTGGAGGAATCTGAAGCTTTATATCATCTTTTGGAACGCGATAAGGTTCAACAATTTGTTTCGCTTTGCTTAATTCTAAATAAGGAGCTTGCACTTTCTTTAATCCATTTAATTTTAATATCATTTGTCCCGACTGCTCTAAGTGTTCTGATCCAGGTGTACCCATAATATTACTATTGATCGTACTATCACATTTAAAGCCCATTCTTACCGTCATATTAAGCTTTAATTTACCATCCAATACTTTTGCATCAGGACGTTGCATACTGAGCATTAGGAAGACTACTAGTGCTCTACCGACTGCTGATATTTTTTCAATGTTGGTCATACATTCTTTTTCATCTTGTAACATGGCCACTTCATCAATAGCAAGTAAGATATATGGTTTCTGATTTTCGGGATTCAACTTGTTGTATGCGTCGATATGATCTACTTCATACTCTTCCATCAGTTTTCTACGTTCGCGTATTTCCTTCCACACTTTCTGCAGCATAATCTTTATTTCGATTTCTTCCATACAAACTTCTTTTACATGCTTTACTCTTCTTAAGAAATGAAATTCAGAGTTTTTCAAGTCCCCCAGGTACAAATGTAATTTATCAGGGGACATGTATTGAATGAGTGTGGACAGAACAACACGTACCATACTACTTTTCCCACTACCTGTTTCTCCAGCTATAAGTAAATGTGGTGTATTTGAATCAACCATGTCATACACAATCATATTCCCGAATTGGTCCCGTCCTACCACAACAGGAAGACGATACTTATTCAATAATGGCTGCCACTGTTTATAGCTATATTTGTATGTTTGTAGCCCAGCATTCGAATGAAATACATTGAGTACAAACTTTTTAATATCACCTTCAATTGCTACATTCCGCCCTAATATTTGTTGAAAGCAAAACCATTTCTTTTCAATAGTCTTCGGATCCAAACCATTCGGAATGGTAAATACATATCGAACATTTTCTTTTGTAGAGGAAACAGAGTGTATTTTTGGATAAATTGGCACTTTCCCACCTCTTGTTTGATGGTCGATATATAAACCTGCTTTTCCAAATACCTCTATAAGTTGATTCTTCAAACTTTGTTTATGAAGCCATTCTTTGATGATTCCCATTTCGCCCCTCCTAGAACATGATTAAGATTTTGATAAATACATAGCCGATGAAACAAACTCCGCCTATTCGCATTCCGTGATACATTCCATCACTTAAAAGTTTAGCCGCTGCAACGTGATCATTCTTTACAAGGTGTTTCTCTAATATTGCCCCACCAATTGTTGTTGCTCCTAAAACTCCTAAAGAAATAAATGTAGTTAGCATGTGAAACTCCCCTTTATAAACAGAATTTTAAATCCTGATGACACTTAGGTTTATCGCCTTAATACCTTGGTATCATTACTTTGATAGCTAACTTGATAGCTACTTTGATAGTACAAATACTAATTACCTTGATAGCAATTATGCTATTTACTTTGGTAGCTACTTTGATATTAAGTTTGCTAGCTACTTTGGTAGCGACCTTGATAAAGCATATGGCGTACAGCTTGGACAATTTCTTATTTTTTTGCATGAGTTTAAAAAAGTAAGAAAAAGGTCAAGATGTGGATGAGGTGATAAACGTGTTTGGATTGGGGAAAAAACGAACAAAATTTGGTAGCTATCTTGATCGGAATGGAATAGCTCAAATCGAATTAGAAAGAACATCAAAATTAAGTACAGCCACAATTTCTAAGTTGTGTAATGATAAAAAATATAGACCAAAGTTTTCCACGATAATTCAAATTGTTAAAGGCATGAAGAAATTAGGGAAGAATATAGATGAACATGATTTTTGGATGTAAATAAAAAAAGCCGCCCAATAGGACGGCGTTCATTGTTTACTTCTTAAAATACTCGTAATACCATTTACCTTCAGGTCTCTCGTCCATCCAAGCTGTAATCTTATCAAGCTCGCCATTCGGCAATACTTCTGTTTGCAAGTATGCTGTACCAGTTAATGGATCGGAAATAACTTGTCCTTTGGTTCCACGCTCAGCCATAGCATTTAATGCTTCAGGAACCAATGAGACGCCAAACCCACCAGATTTAACATATTGATATCCGCCGTTGGATACCGTTTGTTCTGGTTGCTTCTCTTCTGTAAACCATGATAATGATTTGCTACCAATCAATTCATTTAAATCACACTTTCCAATACCAGGGACATTTCCCGTTTCAGTGTATTGCCAGATATCGCAAGGATAAGCTGGTCTGTTACCACCATAGCGAGGAATCCACACAAAGTCCGCTTTTACATTTGCCATTCCAAACGGAGCATACATATGATGGCCAACATATAAACCGACTTTTTGAGCACCTAATCGGCGTAATTCATCGATAAAAGCTTGCGCTCCCGCTCTCATATCATTCATTGTTTTTACTTCCACATCAGCAACCCAGACTGTTGCACTCTTGTCTCCACGATTCCAGAAGTCCCGAGCTTCTATACGTGCGTCGTTCTCAGAAACGAAACGACAGAATGCATAGTTACCGAAAGGAATGCCATGTTGTTTCATGGCTTGTACATATCCCTTATATAATGGATCCACATAATTCGAACCATCTTGTACACGTGCAATAATAAAATCAATATGTTGCTTTGCTACAGACCAATTAATATCACCATTCCATTTTGAAATATCTACAATTTGTCCCATTATTCAACATCTCCTTTTTTATCTTCTTGTTTTTGTTTACCACCCAACACTTCAACCGCATTTGTCAAAGCCTGTGGAAGGGGAATACCCATTTTCCCTGCATTTTCTAAAAGTGAAAGCAATTCATTTCCGATAAAGAAAAAGATTGTAGCTTCACGAATAGCGCTATTTGACCCTATGGCTAAATCAGCTTGAGTAGCTGCTCCAACCAAAAGAAAAAGCACCACCTTTTTGGCGATGCCTTTGAATCCTACTTTACTTTTTAATTCTCCGTTATACCCTGCTGCGATTACTCCTGTGATGTAGTCGATAGCTGCCATGATTAGTAGAACCCTCAATGTCGTATCCCACCCTCCCAAAAAGTACCCACAGAAGCCACCGAAGGTAAAAATAAATGATTTTATTAATACATCAATACGATCCATTTTTCCACTCCTTTTTTCGCAAAATAAAAAGAGAAGCAAAGTAGCTCCTCTTAATTTATAAAATTTATATTTTACTATTTTTATTTAGCTTTATTCCAAATTAAATAATATAGATTTACATTAACTCTCGCGATTGCACATGATAATTTTACAAATTTACTTGTTAAATCACTAATTTTAAATCGTTTTAAATTACCCTTTAATTCTTTACGAGTGTCTTTTTGGATTTTATTTTCCTTCATACCATTCATTAGTAAACTAATATTCATATGCGCATAATAGTTTTTAAATTTATTAATTTTCACGCCTTCTTTATTTTCTAATAAATCAACGATCTTTTTTAACGCATCCAAGGCAGTTAGTTTTTTAAAACTGAATTGTGATTGCGACGCATTACTACTATGCGTAATATAATGATAGTAAGGAGTTGTATCATAAACTAACTTATTTGAATTTGATATCGCTTGACAACAAAATAATAAATCTTCACAAAAATGTATTTCTTCATCAAAAGTTATATCTTTTAGTATTTCTGTAGAGAAAAGTTTATTACATGTAAACCCTTTGAAATGTTCTTCACTTAATATAGTATTTAATGCCTCAGTCTGATTATAAGAAATAACTTTCGAATCAAGAAGTTTATTAGTAATACGTCCTTCTGAATCCTCTCTGAAATATCCACATGCTGATATGTCGGCATTGTTTTCAGTGACTAATTTATAAAGTGTTTCAAACATTTTATCTTCTATCCAATCATCAGGATCAACAAAACCTACGTATTGCCCATTAACCGCTTTTAGTCCAGCATTTCTAGCAGATGAAACACCACCGTTTTCTTTATGGATAACAGTTATACGTTCATTTTTTTTAGAAAATTCATCACAAATTTCTCCACTTCGATCTGTTGAACCATCATTAATCAAAATCACTTCTAAGTCTTTATAAGTTTGATTTTTAATACTATCCAAACATTTTGGTAAAAATTTTTCAGCGTTATAAACTGGGATGATAATAGATACTGACATGGTATTACCCCTCTACCTTTTTTAGTATATTTTACCTTATAAAGAAAGATGATACCAGTCATATCAGTTTACAACATAGGTGCAAACAAATTTGAATTGCTTTCCTGCTGTGTATACGTCTATGTTTCCATTATAGCTAATATTAACTGCCACAGGCGTTCCGTCATTAGCAATAACTATTTGTGATAGCGTATCAGTAGGACGCATATTAGATGGTAAAGTAGCAATAGTTGTTCCTGTTGAGCCAGCATTCCTACTCAGTTCCATACGAACAGTAACTACATTGCCTCTTCTAATCGCGTAAGGTAAATATCCTGCATTAGAATTAGTAGCATCAGCTGTTAAAGTTAGCTCTACTTTGGTTCTCGCTTGAGGCTTTCTAAATTCAATGATATTCATAGGATAACCCTCATAGAGTGAAATCCAATCAATGCTACCTACACGGTCTATTGGTGTTCCTGTTTTAGCTCCAATAGCTACTGAGATAGTCGAGCTCACATCATCTAGTAAGTATGGGAACCTCAAGTAGGTAACTTGTCCGTCATAACTACTAGTTCTACCTGAATCGGAGTAGACAGTTTTACCGTTAACCATTAAAGTGTAGTATCCGTTTGTTGTTTCGATTTTACCCTTGAGAGCGACTGTGTAGTATCTACCTTTAATGAAATTCTTTGTAGCCGTGTATGTTCCGATAGTTGACCCTGCAGTTATACTCTTTGGCATATCTCCATCAGGTAGCAAGTTCTCTTGAAGGTATTTGCTATCAACATTCGAAAAAGGGAATCTAGCTCCTAATACAGCCTGACTCATATATTCATTTGATGCGTCGTAGTATACTGTAGAGATGTTATTGTCGAACTGTAGAGTAGCCCAATAAGACTCGTTTTTTCTATGGAGAACGACAGCTACATGGTCAATACCCATAAAATTGTTAGCTCTCAGGTTTTCTCCTACATCTCCACCTCCTGGAGTCCAATTATTCCAATGAAAGAATAAAATATCTCCAGGTTGTACATTTGATAGGTCGGCATTTGGTTTATAAGAGTACCCATATTCGTAAGCGAATCTCCCCATTTGATGAGCGTAACGCCATTCATAAGGATTCATATTAAGGAAGAAATATTTAGAATCCTGATTTGAGGTGTTAGTAGGAATATATCGCGTTTTATCCCAAGGGATACCACGAATCATTAGGTTAGCGAAAGAACTACAATCTATTTGATATTTCCCATTCACTTGCTGAACTACTGGGTCATAGGCTGTATAGTTATTTCCATACACAATGTTACTGGTATTCTCTGCGTATGTCTGAGCGTTAGCAATTAAATTCTCAATAGAACCTTTTGAGTTTTGCGTTTTAGAATGTAACTCACTGAAGAAATTATTAACTTTACGGAAGCTATCAGGCATGTCTATTATAGGCACATATTTCTTCTGAACAGTTAACTCGCTCATATACATCGTGAAGCTACTTAGCATATTAAAGTATAAGTAATTATTTGAATTTGTCATAGATGACAAGTTTATTGATAATGAAATCTTATTCCACTGATTAGCCGGACCTAAGTTAACGTTTGTTGCACTTGAATACGCCATACGTATTGTAATTGTTTTATTAGATACTTTAGGATAAACAAAAAAATCAATCATTATAGTATCCGAACTCGTCATACTATCCGTTAGAACAAAGGCAAAATCCTTAGTTGGATCTGAACTAGTTTCATAACCTGTAGCAGTTACTTGGTATGATGTATTGCCATTATGAGATGGATTAGTAACTCCATGAAGCATACTATACACTGTACTACGCGGTGTAACGAATGGAGCTTCTTTGAAATCACCGTTTCTAACGTAGTTTCTTCCTTTGTAGAGCGTATCTTCTTTTATTTTAATAACACCTGAATCAATTCGCTCTTTTAACGTTTGGTATACCGCTCCAGTTTCATCAACCCTCGCTTGTGCTGCTTCAACTGATGAATCACCCTTAATTACAATTTCGTTCAATTGTTGTTGTATACTAATAGACAATTCGTTAGCTTGATTAGCAAAATCTCTAGCTGCCGATGCTTCTGCTACAGCTTCGCTGTTTATTTCTTCTAATGCCATTTCGTTTAATTCTTTTATTAGTTTTTCTAAATCAGAAATATAAGATTCTGATGGAACTCGTTTTGTCATTGCATCTGGTAACGAAACGATAATAAAGTCTTGAGTTGTAGCTTTTACAGTTGAATTCTTCTCCACAGTGAAATATGCTTGTTTAGATTTTCCGATAGCTGCAAAAGTTTGGGCTGGGAATGTATATTCAAAATGACCTTTAGCTGCATCTATCATAGTTATTCCATTTTTATCTCTAACAGAAGTATTGTCAGGTTTAGCGCATTCGAAATATACATCACTTCCAGTTAGATTGTATGGAATAAAACCGTCAACAACATATACATCCACGGTATTACTAGCTTTATCACCTACCCTTCCAGTGACAAGGGAGTTTAATTGCGCGTATTGTGTTTTGTTGATATCAAGGATTAATCTGGTTTTCATAACCTATTCCACTCCTTTGTACTCAGATTCATCAATTTTAATTTCATTGTCCACAGTTGCTCCTTCTGGCATATCACCAGCCATGTCAAAAATACTCGATCTTCTTTTTACAGATCTCGCTAACATAGGACGTATTGATAATTCCTCTTCTTTCACAATCTTGATTTCATAAGAAAATGAAATATCGTTATCGCTTTCCACAATAAAATATTTTTCATTACGCTCAGAAACCCAAATATCACCACGACCATGCTTACTAATAAAAACATGGTAATTACTTGTTTCGTTTTGGAAGAAAATAGGTAGGTCAATCTTAACTTGTCCATCCACAGTTACACTTTCTCCAATGTGGGTAAAAGTTTCGGAAGAACTCATTACACTAGTCATATTCTTAGTTGCATTAACTGTTGTTAACGATCTAGCGAAAGACATCGGTTGATCTATATTGTTATTAACTAAAGTCCTATTTAAAGAAGTGTTAACAATAGCCCAGTTATGCATATTTAACTCACCATAAGCATCTAAATTGTTCTTGTTTGCTACAGTGAACACTTGGTAAAAGTTGCCGTCAACTGCGTAACATAACATTAATTTAGTCGCGCTACTTAAAGCCAATGAAGAGTTAGATGTTTTAAAAATGCCGTTGTTAACAATGGTTGTTCCCATTCCGTCTAAACCTATACCGGCGTTAGCATAAAGGTAGCCATTAGAATAAAAGTAATCATTTCTGATCCCTGCTATATTGATCATTGCGTCTCCTGACAAACGACTAAGGTTTATGCCGGTATCAGAAACTATAGCTAATTTATCACCGTCCGAGCTGCCTACTTTTTGTATAAATTTATAAGCTTTTCCGTTGCTACCTTCATTAAAGATTATTCTAAAACCGTTAGCTATTAAATTTTCCCATAAATGGTTGCCTTTCATTCCATACATGCTAGGGTCATCTACGATCTCAAAATAAGGATTGTAGAAATTCGTAGCTGCATTGTAAACGGATAAACTTAAGAATCTATTCGGATGTATAGCTACGGAAACACCTCTCTTATTCGGGTCATTTTCTTTGTATTGAGCGCCGAGGAAACCAACCTTCAATTCATTATCATCAAATATATTAAGCTTTCCTATATTATCTAATTGCATCCGTCTTTTTCCGCCAACACGCGACTCCAAACCTTCAGGTAATAATTTAATTACACTACCAAATTCATTAAATCCAGTTTGCACCATTGATGCATTTAACTTACCAGTTGTTATGAAATCGGCTACGATTGATCCATCCATTGTCATTGCTAAACCATATGGACCGTTAATACCTTGAGAAGAATATCCTAAACCATTAATGTTCCATTGCCATACTTTTTTAGCTGTCGCCTCTTTCTCCGTATCCATAATTAAAATTCTTTCTGGATAAACGCGAACATGACCACCAAAACCACTGTTAATTAAATCTGTAGCACGTTCTTTTGCTTTTTCTAAGAAACTTGTTTCTAATCCATCTAAATTATCTTGTATTCTATCGACTTTGTTAGAAACATCCGTGAATGATTCTTTATAGTTGCCAATCGTGATATCTGTATACTCTTCGTTCAATGGATCGTACTTGTAAGATACAACCTTAGCCTTTACGTCAATTCCTTCATCCAAATGTTGAACGGTTACCGTATCACCCATGTAAACACGCTGTAATACAGCTAAATCTTTGTATTCTTCTGTTTGTGATAACTCCTGGAATTTAATTTTATATGTGGCTAAAGGTTGATCTACATGCTGATTATTGAACATCGCTATTGCAAGAGCACGTAATTTGTTCAATGCATCCGGTAATGGTAATGCATCATCGTCATTAGCAGCATCGCCTATTTTAGCTTTAACTTCAGGAAAATCAATCTTTCTAATTTTAGGGTTAACATACTTATTAACCAGTGGACTAGTAACATACTTTTCTGGTAATAGTAGTTCATTAGCTCCTTGTGGCATTATCTTTGTAATTGGACTTTGCCAATCAATGTCGGCTTCATATCCTAATAAATCCTTTTTATGTTGGATTACAACACCGCGATCCCTACCGCGTCGAGCTAACATTCGAACGTTGAAATTGTCTCGTAACAGCTCGCCGCCCCAACGATTCAAGAATGAATTATCTTGTCCATTATCTAATAAGAATTCTACGGGGTTTTTTCTAACTAATCGTGCATTGGCAATGTTCTCAATATCGCTATAAAAATCAAATTTAGTTGGATATTGTAGAGCGCCTTTAACTTGATCTAAAGCGCCCATTCCTGATTTACCCACAATATTTGTATCTTCCAAAAAGTTATCTACTAAATCATAGAAAATGTGATAACAAAATACTTGTACTTCACCATTAGTTGGATGTGGATTTGCAACACGAAATAATTGATCCCCATCAGGAGTTGGCGCTTTGATTAAATATTGTCCATCTATTTCTAATCCATGTGGAGCGAATAGAGGATACTTAAACCTTAGTGTATAAACACCGTTTAAAATTTCTTCAACTTCAGCTTCATAGATATTATTATCAAGAATACCTATACCATTGTGGGTAAAGTCTGTTTCGTTAGGCTTATAAAGTGTAATCAAATGTATCGCCACCTTGTTTCTATATCGATTTTAGATACACTCCCTGTCCACGATAT
>WPCI01322696.1_pt1 | contig 24713 bp, 22 predicted proteins | sample 5399871 | NCBI WGS metagenome assembly WPCI01 (sample SAMN12869469, study PRJNA574797) | sludge metagenome | isolation source: wastewater treatment of pH7 | place: China:Beijing | collected 2019-05-20 | reverse complement strand
CCGGCCTCGTCACTGCCGGGCGCTGACGGGCCGTCCTCAGCCGGCAAGCGCGATGCCGCCGGCCTTGCGCTTGTGCTCCGGCTCGACATGGATGGCGATGGCGATGCCCGGCAGCGCCGCCTTCAGCGCCGCCTCGATGCGGTCGCAGATGTCGTGCGCTTCCTTCACGCTCATCGCCGCCGGCACGATCAGGTGGAACTCGGCGAAGCGCACCGTGCCGGCCTCGCGCGTCTTCAGGTCGTGGTATTCCAGCGCGCCGGCGCCGTTCTCGCCGATCAGCCGCTTGATGGTTGCCAGGTCCTCGCCGCCGATCGCCCCGTCCATCAGCCCCTGCACGGACTCGCTCACCACCGTCCAGCCCTGCCACAGGATGTTGAGCGCGACGAGGGCGGCAAGCAGCGGGTCGAGCACCATCCAGCCGGTCGTCACCGCCAGCGTCAGGCCCGCCAGCACCCCGGCCGACGTGACGACGTCGGACATCACGTGCTTGCCATCGGCCACGAGCGCCGGTGAGCGCTCCGTGCGCCCGGTGCGGATGAGCAGGAAGGCCCACAGCCCGTTGATCGCGCTCGCCGCGACGTTGACCGCCATGCCTTCCCAGGCCTGCTCGATCGGTGCGGGCGCAAGCAGCGCATTGGCCGCCTGGTGCAGGATCAACAGCGCCGCGATCACGATCAGCACGCCCTCGGCCACCGCCGACAGATACTCCGCCTTGTGGTGGCCGAACGGGTGCGTGGCGTCGGGCGGGCGCTGCGCCCAGCGGATCGCCATGAAGGCGGCGAACGCCGCCACCACGTTGACGATCGATTCCAGCGCGTCGGAGTAGAGCGCCACCGAGCCGGTCATCCACCAGGCCACGTACTTCAGCCCCATCACCGCGAACGCCACGGCGATGGAACCGAGCGCCAGCCGGCGGACCTTGCGCGAGCCCTCGCTCATCGGCGCTGGCCCTTCCGCCGCGGCAGGTGCGCCACGACATTCTCGATCATGCGCATGCCGGCATTGCCGCCGAGCGTCATGATCGATTCGGGATGGAACTGCACGGCGGCCACCGGCTCGCTCTCATGCTCGAACGCCATGATGACGCCGTCCTCGGTCTCCGCCGTCACGCGGAACGCCTGCGGCAGCCGCGCCGGATCGGCGAAGATCGAATGGTAGCGCCCGACCGTCACCTCTTTCGGCAACCCGGAGAAGATGAGGCCGTTGCGCGACACGCGGATGCGCGACGGCTTGCCGTGCATGGGTTCGCGCAACTGCCTGAGCTCGCCGCCATACGCCTCGGCGAGTGCCTGCAGGCCGAGGCAGACACCGAAGATCGGCAGGTCGCGCTGGCGCGCCGTCTTGATCGTGCGCGCGGTGTCGAAGTCCTTCGGGCTTCCCGGACCCGGCGACAGCACCACCAGATCGGGCCGGATGCGGTCGAACACGGCCTCGTCCACCGGCGTGCGCACCGTCGTCACCGTCGCCCCGGTCTGGCGGAAATAGTTGGCGAGCGTGTGCACGAACGAATCCTCGTGGTCGACGAGCAGGATGCTCACCCCCTCGCCCACCCTTGCGCCAGCCCGGTCCGCCGCCGCCGCGTTGCCGGCAGACGCCTCGCGGATCGCCGCCCGCAGCGCCGAGGCCTTGAGTTCGGTTTCGGCTTCCTCCTCCTCCGGGACCGAATCGTAGAGCAGCGTCGCCCCGGCCCTCACCTCGGCGATGCCGTCGCGGATGCGGATCGTGCGCAGCGTCAGGCCGGTGTTCATGTCGCCGTTGAAGCTCACCATGCCGATGGCGCCGCCATACCATGCGCGCGGGCTCTTCTCGTTGTTCTCGAGGAAGCGCATCGCCCACAGTTTCGGCGCGCCCGTCACCGTCACCGCCCAGGCATGCGACAGGAACGCGTCGAACGCATCCATGCCCTCGCGCAGGCGGCCCTCGATGTGGTCGACCGTGTGGATGAGGCGCGAGTACATCTCGATCTGCCGCCGGCCGATCACGCGCACCGAGCCGGCTTCGCAGACGCGGCTCTTGTCGTTGCGGTCGACGTCGGAACACATCGTCAGTTCCGATTCATCCTTCTTCGAGTTCAGCAGCTTCAGGATCTGCTCGGAATCGGAGATCGCGTCGTCGCCGCGCTTGATCGTGCCGGAGATCGGGCAGGTCTCCACCCGCCGCCCCGATACGCGCACGAACATTTCCGGAGAAGCGCCGACCAGGTATTCGCGGTCGCCCAGATTGATGAAGAAGGAATATGGAGACGGGTTGACCGCCTTCAGGCGACGCGAAATCGCTGATGGCGTGGAGTGGCAGCGTTCATAGAAGGTCTGGCCAGGCACCACCTCGAACAGGTCGCCGCGCCTGAAACTCTCCTTCGCCCGTTCCACCAGCCGGGCGTACTCGCCGGGCTGGTGATCGCCGCGCGCCGGTTCCGATTGCGAAAAGACGAAGGGCTCGCTTGCCGTCGACCGCGCCAGGCCTTCCGTGTTGAAGCCGGCGCCCGAGTAGTCGTAGCGGGCCTTCCATGCCTTGGCCGAGTAGTGGTCGACGATCAGGATCTCGTCCGGCAGATAGAGCACGAGATCGCGCTGGCGGGGATCGCGCGCAAGTTTCGCCGGCACCGGATCGAACTGGAATGCCAGGTCGTAGCCGAAGGCGCCGAACAGCCCGAGGTCGGAATCCTCCGCCGAGCGGAACAGGTCGACGACGGCACGCAGCACCGTGAATACCGACGGAACGCGCGAGCGCTCCTCCTCGGTGAAGGCCCGCCGCGGTTCGGCGATATTGATATCGAGCCGGTCGGCAGCCGCCTGCGTGACCTCGACGTCATCCAGCCCTGAAAGTGCGGACGCGATCGGGCCGAGAAGCAATCGCCCGCGCGCGTTCAGGGCTTCGATGGTCATGGCACGGCCGATCGACGAGATCACCAGCGGCGGATCGACAATGGCCGTATCCCAGCGCGTGTAGCGCCCGGGATACTCGTAGTTGGAGGAAAACACCGCGCCACGCCGCGAATCGAGCGCATTGATGGAGGCCTCGATTGCCCCCGCGTACGGCACATCGACCCGTTCGCGCGTCACCGTCAAGCCGCCCGCTGTCACGAAGCGCTCGCGCCCGTCACCAAGCAATTCCGTATGCATCCTGCTCTCCCGTTCGGGGCCGGCGGACAGGCGTCCATAAAGAAAATGGCCGCCCGGTCATCCCGTTGCGGCCAATGGATTGCGCGTGGAAACGCGTCGGATCGGCCGCTTCAGGAGCAGCGCCACCAACCCGCGTTTGCAATCGCGATCGTCATGGCGCTCCCATAGCGGCAATCCCGACACCGCGCAACCGGGCTTTTCCGCCACGCCAGACGGCAGGTCCCGTTCGACGAAGGGGTTGCGTTTCGACAAACGAAACGTAGAATCACCATGTGATTTGCGCGTGCGTGCGTTCCGCAAGGCTTGGGGCACCCGACATGAGCGACGACAACGAATGCCTGATCACCGCGCCGCAGATTCTCAGGGCCGTACTGGACCTGATGAAGCGCGGCGTCGCCATCGACGATATCCCGCTCGAATTGTGCCGGATTGCCCCCTACGACGCCGACATGCTGGACGAATTGCTCCGGGAAATCTCCGCCGCCGCCTGATCGGCGATCGCGCGAAACGAAAAGGACGTCCGGACCGGGCGGATGGTCCGGACGTCCATTGCCGCTTGTGGCGGCATACCCGGCCCCGGGGATAAGCAGGGGAAACCCGAAACCGGTATTGCTCCGACTCTCTTGGTTGAGTCTTGCCGTGTGATAACAACCTATAATTTAGTTGTAAACAGGCATTTCACCGGAAATGCTCGTTTTGCGTGTATCGGATGGTCAAAAAAAACCCGCCGGCCCTGGCCGGCGGGTCGATGGCTGCCAGACTAGGCCGCCGATCAGAACAGGCCTTCGATCAGCCCTGCGTCATTGAGGAAGATCTTCTCCGACGACGGCACCTTCGGCAGGCCGGGCATGGTCATGATCTCGCCGCAGATCACCACCACGAACCCGGCGCCGGCCGACAGCCGCACCTCGCGCACCGGCACGACATGATCGACCGGCGCTCCGCGCAGGTTGGGATCGGTCGAGAACGAATATTGCGTCTTGGCCATGCAGACCGGCAGGTGCCCGTAGCCCTGTTCCTCCCACGCCTTCAGCTGGTCACGGATCGCCTTGTCGGCGATCGCCTCTGAACCGCGATAGATGCGCTTGACCACGGCATTGATCTTGTCGAACAGCGGCAACTCGTCGGCATAGAGCGGCGAGAACTGCGCCGTGCCGCCTTCGGCAAGCTCCACAACCCTGTGCGCCAGTTCCTCGACGCCGGCCGACCCCATCGCCCAGTGGCGGCACAGCACCGCCTCGGAGCCGCGCGAGGCGACATAGGCTTTCACCGCCTCGATCTCCGCATCGGTATCGGAAATGAAATGGTTGATCGCCACGACCGCCGGGACGCCGAACTGCTTGATGTTCTCCAGATGCCGGCCAAGGTTGGCGCAGCCTTTTCGCACGGCCTCGACGTTCTCCTTGCCGAGGTCTTCCTTCTTCACCCCGCCGTTCATCTTGAGCGCGCGGACCGTGGCGACGATGACGGCTGCCGCCGGCTTGAGCCCGGCCTTGCGGCACTTGATGTCGAAGAATTTTTCCGCGCCGAGGTCGGCGCCGAAACCGGCCTCCGTCACCACATAGTCGCCGAGCTTCAGTGCCGTCGTTGTCGCCACCACCGAATTGCAACCATGGGCGATGTTGGCGAACGGCCCGCCGTGAACGAATGCCGGGTTGTTTTCCAGCGTCTGCACCAGGTTCGGCTGCATGGCGTCCTTCAACAGCACGGTCATGGCCTGATGGGCCTTGATGTCGCGCGCGAACACCGGGCTCTTGTCGCGCCGATAAGCCACGATGATGTCGCCAAGCCGCCGCTCCAGATCCTTCAGATCCTTCGCCAGGCACAGGATCGCCATCACTTCCGAGGCGACCGTGATATCGAACCCGGCTTCGCGCGGATAGCCGTTGGCCACACCGCCCAGCGAGCAGATGATCTCGCGCAGCGCCCGGTCATTCATGTCCATCACCCGGCGCCAGGCGACGCGTCGCGTGTCGATGCCCTGTTCGTTGCCCCAGTAGATGTGGTTGTCGATCATCGCCGACAGCAGATTGTGCGCGGCGGTGATGGCATGGAAGTCGCCGGTGAAATGAAGGTTGATGTCCTCCATCGGCACGATCTGGGCGTAACCGCCGCCGGCAGCGCCGCCCTTCACGCCGAAGCAGGGGCCGAGCGACGGCTCACGCAGGCAGATCACCGCCTTTTTGCCGATGCGGTTGAGCCCGTCGCCGAGACCGACCGTCGTCGTCGTCTTGCCCTCGCCGGCCGGCGTCGGGTTGATCGCCGTCACGAGGATCAGCTTGCCGTCCTTGCGGGTTTCGAGCGACCGGATGAAGCTCTCGGAAACCTTGGCCTTGTCATGGCCGTAGGGCAGCAGGTGTTCGGACGGGATCCCGAGTTTCGCGCCGATCTCCATGATCGGTTTCTTGTTGGCGGCGCGCGCGATTTCGATGTCGGACTTGACCTCGGCCATGGATGGTTCCCCCGGGGGCTTGAATGGAAGTGCCGCCTGTTCGGCTTCCCTCATGCAAACCGCAACCGCCTGCGCCGCGCCATCCCGGAAAAGTCATGGGATGCACGGAATGCGACGTTCCGATTGCGACATGACTTCAATGCCGGCGCCGTGATGGCCCCGCGTGGCCGGCAAGGCAACGGGGCTGGCAGCGGGAGTCCGGAACGGGTGGACCGCCTCCCGGCCCCTTACCGATCAAGCACGGACCGGATCTCCACCAGGTTCGAGCGCACGCGCAGCAGGTAGAAGCCCATGTTGGCCAGGTGCGACGGGAAGATGAAGCTCGACTCGCGCCCGTTGGAGATGATTGCCGGCTGCATGTCGAGCGCGATGCGAAGCTGCTCCAGCATGCGGGTCCACAGCGTGGTGAGATTGCGCTCGGCGACGACGGCTGAGAAGTCGGCCTTGGTTGCCGACAGGATGCCGTAATAGGCATAGAGCTGGCCGTAGGCGAACCAGAAACGGTCGTCGGCGCGTGGGTCGAACCAGCCGGCGTTCGAGGCATCCATGCGCGCGCGCAGGATGTCGGAGGTCGACCCGATGTCCCCGGCCATGCGATCGAGGAACTGCAGCAGGTTGTCGCCGCGGGCATCGAACGTCGCCTGACACTTTTCCAGCGAGGTGTTGAAGGCCCCCAGCTTGCCGACAGCCTCGCGATAGACCGAGGGGGTCGGGCGGGTCGGGCCACGTAAGCCGACATACCAGGCGTCTTCTTCCCACGCGAGCGCGGTTCTTGCATCCTGGAGGTTCTGGTCGATCTGCGACGTGCCGCGCACGCGCCCGAGCGTGTCGACGAGCTCGGTGGTCGTGCGCCGCATCACCTGGTTGATGCCGAGCTGGAATGCCGCCTTGTTGTCGAGGAACGGCGTGTTCTTCCACGCCAGGCCGAACAGGCCGAGCTTCGAGGCCAGCATCGACGAAATCCAGGCATTCTGGTTCACGTTGAAGTCGATCAGCGAAGCGGAGATGTCGACGATGCTCGAGCGCACGCAGCTTGCCGTTGGCGCAGGGGCGGCCTGTGCCGTCGACGATGACGCCCCGCTCGCATCCGCAGCCGCGGCCCCGTTTTCCGCCTGGGCCGGAGCCGCCGCCGTTGCGTTGCCCGGCGCAATCGGGTCGCCGGCGAGCGAGCGGCCGCTCGCCATGGTCAGTTTCGAAGGATAGTCCGGATCGAAATTGGTCCACACCTGGGTCTGCCAGATGAAGTAGCCATAGAATGCGACAATCGCCAGGATGATGCCCCCGACGACACCGCGAACGATCCATCCCCGGCGCGTGTACCAGGAGCCGATCCACAGGAATGGCCACAGCAGGATGCCCACAAGCCAGCCGATGCCCCGGCCGATCCAGTTGAAGGTGCTGGCAAAGAAGCGGACGATCGGGTCGAGCATGGCGAACTCCTAGTCGTTGCCCAGGCCATAGAGGCGCTGGCGAAGGGCGGCCTTGTCGCTCAGATAGGTGCTTTTCAACACCTCCACAACATGGGCGCGGAACTGCGGCGTGTAGGATTCGTAGTCCTTGTAGAATCCCTGCTTGTTGAACACGTAGCGCGACACGAAATCCGACGGCACGAAGTCCGAGATCAGCCGGTTGGTCAGCCAGGCATCGGGATGGGTCGGGCGGGCGCGGACCAGGAGAAAACGGCGCTGCGGCGTCACGTCGTCAAGCGCGATCTGTCCGGTCTGCATCACCGCGCGACGCGCCGCGTTGAGGAAGGGCAGCGTGCCGTCGGACGTGATGAGATCGGCATAGCGATGCGTCCAGGCTTGCAGCCAGACCTTGTCGGCGGCGTTGAGGTCGCGTTCCGGCTCCAGTTGCCGCACCAGATGGCGAAGCGCCATTTCCGCCCGATGTTCCAGATAGCCCGATTCCTCGATCCACGAGGCGCGCGGCAATTCGATCCGGCCGGTCGCGGCAAGGAACCGGAACACGCGGTCGGCGTCGTTGATGTCGAAATAGTTGACCGTCCACGGCCGCGACTTGCGGAAGCCGGGTGTGGCCGCATCGCCGATCACCGTGGTCTGCTTGTCGTCGATGAAGATGTAGACCCCGCCGAAATGGCTGGTCCAGAACGCATTGTGGCGGAAGATCACCTGGTCCGGCACCAACCGGTTCTCGCGGATGTCGCCAGCGACTTTCGCCAGGTCCACCATGCGCTCGAGCATGGCGTTGTCGCGCCAGGCATCGGGTTCGAGTTTGAGCCGATCGGCAAGCTTGGCAAGCTCGGCGGCCTTTCCGAGCACGTCCTCAGCCGACAGCACGCGGAACTCCACCTGCGCGATCGACAACAGATCGTCGAGATCGTCGACCCTGTCCACCGAATCCTCGATCTCGCCGTAGATGACATCCTTGATCGTCAGGGCATCCACGGCACGCTGGTTGGCGCTCATGAACTCGAACATCAGTTGCGAGGTGTTGGAAAACGCCGTGTGCACCACCGGCAGCTCGATCTGTGCCGGCGACAGGATGATGAAGCGCCGGTTCACCTCGCCGGGGTCGAGATAGGTGTCGTCCTTCAATTCCGCCGCAACCTGCGGGGAAAAGCCCGTGCGGTCGATCTCGAACGACTTCAGCTTCGTCTCGGGCAACCCGAACGCCTTCAGCGCCTTGTTGTAGCGCGCAATGAGGTGCGGCTGGTCGACGGTGAGCAGCCGGCCGAAGATCAGCTCGTTGTCGCGCAGAAGGTTCATGAGGAACCCCACGCCCCCTTCGCCTTCAGCGCCTCGATCTCGCCGATTGCCCGGTCGCGCACGCGCGCATCGCGGATCATGCGCGACACGGCCGCGTCGTCGGCCCGGTCGGAATAGCGGAACTCGCTGTCGGCGTAGCGGTTCACCTCCTGGATCACCATGTCCATCGTGAACGGCTTGCGCAGTTCCGAAATCATCGCCTTCTTCTCGTCGTAGGGCTTGCGCATGAAGGTCTCGGGCTTCTCAAACCAATCATCGGGAAGCTCGATGTCCATGGCGCGCATCTTCACCGCGTCGGTGACGTTCTTGATCGAACGGCCGGTGAAGCGCGGCTCGCGTTCCTTGATCATGTGCAGGTAGCGGCCGATGTCGGCGATCGTCTCGGGCTGGCCATTGTCCTTCAGGAACCGCTCCCAGACTGCGGCGAGTGCGTCTTCCTGCGGCCTGGAATGCCCCTGGTAGGCGGTCGACACCGCACGCTTGATTTCCTGCGCGGCAAAAAGCGCGTGCTCGCCGAGCGGGATCTTGTGGTTCTTTCCGGCAAGCAGCGCGAAGATGTCGATGTAGTCCGCCTCGGTCTGCGGACCGTCGACCAGCCAGCGTGCACCGGCGCGCTGGCGCAGCGCATCGTCGACATTTTCCGGATAGTTGGAGAACATGCCGAATGTGGCGTTGCCGCGCACCACCGTATTGGTGCCAGAGAACGCCGCCATCAGCACGCCGGTGATCTCGTGCTGGCCGGCGGAAGCCCGATCGTCGGAGCGCCGCGCCGCCACCTGGTCGATGTCGTCGATGGTGCCGAAGCCGATGGCGCGCGTCGACAGCACGTTGTCGATGAAGGCACGACAGTTCTGCCCGGACTTTCCCTGGTAGGACGAGATCTGGTCGACGCCGAAATTCTCGTAGACGAAGGGATAGCCGGCAACCTCGCAATAGCCGCTGATGAGCCCGGCGATCATCTGGATGAGCGTGGTCTTGCCGGTGCCCGGCGCGCCATCGCCAATGAAGGTGAAGAGGAAGCCGCCGAGCTCCACGAACGGGTTCATCTGCCGGTCGAAATCGTAGGCCATGATCATCTTGGCCAGCTTCATCGCCTGGTATTTGGCAATGTGGTTGCCGACGACCTCTTCCGGTTTCTTGAACGTCATCACCAGAGGCTTGCGCTTGGCGCCCGGCGCCACGTCGAAGCCGTCGAGGGTGAAATCGTCCTTCTCGATGCGGACATGGCTGTCCTCGAACGCCGCGATGCCGTCGAACCGGCCCTTGCGTGCAAGCAGCCCGTCGAGTGCCACGCGCGAAAATGCGCGTGCCCGCGACAAGAGGGTCTGGTCGTCGCTGGCTCCGGAAAGCGCGGTATCGAGCCCGGCCAGCAGCGTCTTCAGTGCATCCATCGGCGTATCGAACAGATAGCCCGGCTCCGCCACGTCGTTCGCCGCCTCGCCATCGGCCTCGATCGTCTGCTGGATGAACGACGCGAAGGCGAACGCGGCGACATAGGCCGACGCGTTGAGCAGCTTGCGGAACGCCGACGCGTCCTCGCCTTCGAGCGGCGCGCGGGCGTTGCGCGCCGACAGGCTCTCCAGATCCGTTGCCCGCGCGAAGGCGTCGACAATGGCGAGCGCAACGGCAAGCCCGCGCCGCGTCCGGTAAAGCAGCGTATGCTGCGCGATCGAGAGCAACTGGTCGCCGGGCCGGACCGCGGCAATGGTCTTGGCCAGTTCCACTTCGCGCGTCTTGCGCACGGCTCCCGGTGCCACGGTGGAGACGAAGCGCCGGTTGGTGCCGGCAAGCGCGGTACCGGATTCCCGGCCGGCGTCTTCGAGCACGACCACGCGTGTCACCATCGACTGCGCCGTCGGCAGGTGCTTCTCGATGTCGGTCTCGGGGATGGTTGTCAGTCCGGCGTCCATTCAGGCCCTCACACGTCGCTGATCACCTTGCCGTTCGACAGGATATGCACCTGGTAACCGGCAAACACCTTCTTCGCCTCGCCATTGGCATAAAGCGCCTGGTAGGCCTCGTGCGGCACCAGCGCGTGCTTCTCGTAGGCCGAGACGCCCTGGCGCGCTGCTTCCAGATCGTCGGTTTCGATATGGAATTCCTCGCGCGGCGCCTCCGACGACCACAGGCCGCGCCGGCCCGGCTTCTCCGCCTTGGAAAACACCTCCTGCACCGTCCAGGTGAGCAGCCAGGCGTTCTGCGCCTTCGAGATGCGCGACAGCACATCCTGAACGGTCGAATTGTTCTCGGTGATGCCGGCGGCGTAGAACGGCCCAAGCACGACGCGACGCAGCTGCTTGGGATGCAGCGTGTCGAAATCCTTGTCCATGTTCGTCGCGATCGTTGCCGGCGACAGCGAATAGGCCGAGTTCTTCTCGGCGAAATCGTCGAAACGGCGCGCCAGTTCCGGATTGAGCAGCCCGTCGACCGGCAGCGGGATCGACACGCGCGGATCGAGCGAACCGTCCGAGCGGATGAGCGTCTCGACCATGCGCTCGGAGGAATCCTCCAGCGCCGCCATGTAAACCATCGGCAGGTTCGCCGAACCGTCGAAGAGACCCCAGTGCACGAAATAGAAGGGCCGTCCGGACTTCGGGTTGGACGAGACCTTCACGGTCTTCGGCATCACGAACGGCGAAAACACCTCGCCCGCCTTGACGTCCTCCAGGTAGAGCCGCTCGGCCATCGAGGTCTGAAGCGCCGCCGGGAACTCCTTCCGCCGGAGGATGAAGTCGACCATCTCGGCGCGAAGCTCGTCGGCGGAGGGAATTTCCGTCAGCCGCTGGTCGGCCCGCGACCGGTCGTTCTCAAGCTCCAGCACGTTCTGGAACAGCGGGTAGCCGCTCTCGGCGCGCTGGATGCGGAACGTGTCGGCGAATGCCACGCGGTTGCGCCAGCACGAGAAGCTCTTTTCCAGCCGCGCCAGATACTCCACCACGACCTGCGCAACGATGCCGTGCTTGTAGAACGGCGACCGCTCGTCGCGCAGGAACACGTCGAGACCGTCGATTGCCGCCTCGATGGAATCGAAATAGCGACCGACGGCATCGCCGGCAGCCTTGCCCTCGTTCCTGGATTTCTGCGACGGCATGGCCGCTGGGTCAGGATGCGCTGACGTAGTCGGCGGAATTGTGCTTGCGCATCACATCGTCGAAACGGCGGGCGAACGCCTCGTCGGCGAGCTTCTTGCGCCGCTGGATGTCGGCGGTCGCCACCATGTTCTTCTCGTGCAGCTCCAGAAGGTCGCCGATGTGCTTCTGCGCCGCCGCGCCGATTCCGGCCATCGTCTCCTCCGCCGTGGTGTCGACCTTGGAACCGAGCGTGTTGATCTTGTGCGCCACGTCCTGCTGCGCCGCGGTCTTCAGCGAATCCTCAAGTGCCTTGTAGAGCACGATGCGCTGCTCGGTATCGATCGTCAGCTTGTTGATCAGCGTGTTCTGCGCCGCGATCTGGTTGTTGAGCGAATCGACGAAGGTCTGGAACATCGAGGTGTAGCGCTCGAGCGTCTGGCTCTCGGCCAGCAGCTCCTGCTCCTTGGCCTGTTTCTCGTTGTACTCCGTGGCAAGCTTCGAGCGCTCGCCCTCAAGCCGGGTGCGATCCTTCTGGTTCGTTGACGCGGCGATCTGGTTTTCGATGTCCAGGAGCAGCGGGTTGAGTTCCTCGATCCGCTTCTGCGTCGCCTCCAGGCTTGTCATGGCCGCCTTGCGCCGTTCGATCACCTGCACGAGGCTCGTTTCGGACGTCTTGTAGCGCTGGTCGAGCACGCCCTTCTGGCCCTTGAGAATGCCGACGATCGTGTCGGACTTGGCCAGCAACTCCTGCAGATTGCCGGCAAGCGACATGTTGCGCACACGATCGGTGCGCATGCGCTGCGCCCGCTGCTTGGAGAAGATGCCGATGAAATTTTCCCAGGCCGTGTAGCTCTTCATCGATTCGAACTCGGAGCCGAACACGTTGGTCGCGTCTTCCAGACCGATGATGAGGTCGGCGATGTTGCCTTCCATCGTCTTCTGCTGCTTCAGCACGTCCTCGATGCGGGCGTTCTCGATATCGAAGTTGACGTCGCCGATCTTCTTGTCGGCCTGTGCAAGCTGGTCGAGGATCGTTCCCGACTGCTCGATCTTGCTGCGCATCTCCTCCACGGCCTGCTTGGTCTTGGCGATCTCGGCATCGAAGTTCTGCAGCGTGGCCATGGGCATGTTCTCCGGGAAAGGGTCGGCGGGACTATATTGGCGCTCCGATCACATGGGAAGCCGCGCCGCGAAACACAAACAAAAAGCGCGCCACTTGGGCGCGCTTCGCTTTTCCGGCCGCAAGGCGCGGATCAGGGCTTCGGATCGGCCTTGAGATAGGCGATCACGTTGGCAATATCCTCGGCCTTCGGCAGGCCGGCGAACGCCATCTTGGAATCAGCGTTGAAGTCCTTCGGCTTGGTCAGGTAGGCGGTCAGGTTGGCGTCGTCCCAGACCATGCCTGCCGCACCCTTCTCCTTCAGGCCGTTGGAATACTTGGCCTGGTAGTCCGGCAGCGAGCCGAGCACGCGCCCGGCGATGCCGACGAGATGCGGGCCGACCTTGTTCTGTTCCTTGTCAGCGGCGTGGCAGGCCACGCACTTCTTGAACACGTTCTTGCCTTCGACGGCGTCGCCATCGGCGAAAGCGGGAGCGGAAACCGCGACGAGCGCTGCGGCGGCGATGGCGAGACGGATGGACATGGACGAAAGCTCCTTGGAAGATCCGGATGATCCCTTCGGCGCAGGCATATAGTCAATTGCGCCGGACATGACAAAGCGACAATTTGGCCATGCGCAACCATGGTTGAAATGGCGTCTCGACCGGCGTCAGGCGTAGCCGACCATGTCCTCGGCCCGGTAGCGCCCGGTTTCTTCCTCCCAGTGGCGCCGGCACAGGGACACATAGCGGTCATTGCCGCCGATTTCGACCTGGGCGCCCTCGCGCACCACCCGGCCTTCGCCGTCGAGTCGCACGACCATGGAGGCCTTGCGCCCGCATTTGCAGATGGTGCGCACCTCGCGCAAATCGTCGGCAATGGCCAGGAGCGCCTTCGATCCCGGAAACAGCTTGCCCTGGAAATCGGTCCGCAGGCCGTAGGCCATCACCGGAACGCCGAGCCGGTCGGCGATGCGCGCCAGTTGCCAGACCTGCGTTTCGGTCAGGAACTGCGCCTCGTCGAGAAAGACACAGTGCACCGGGCCGGAAGCTTCCCGGTGTTGACCGACGCGGGCCAGGAAGTCGGTCTCCGTGTCGAACGTCTCGGCGTCGGCATCAAGCCCGATGCGCGAGGCGATCCGCCCCGCGCCGGCGCGATCGTCGAGCGCCGCCGTGAACAGCATCGTGTTCATCCCGCGCTCACGGTAGTTGTAGGACGCCTGCAGCAGCAGCGTCGACTTGCCGGCGTTCATCGCCGAATAATGGAAATAGAGTTTGGCCATCAGTCACCCGCCACGCCACCTTAGAGAGCCCGCCGAGGCGATTCCAGCCGGGTCGCGCCGGTCGTCAACAGGAAGGAACAGCCGATCATGACCCCTGCATGGCGGGAAACCCCGGACGGCAAGACACGCGCCCGCGGCCTCGGCCTGCCCTTCCCGGGTGATCCTGGTCCGTTCAACGCCATTACCGATGTCGCCGGTGTCGAGGTCGGTTACGCCACGCTGCTAGAGGGCGACGGGCCGCTGGTGGTCGGCGCCGGCCCGGTGCGCACCGGCGTCACCGCCATCCTGCCGCGCGGCCGGTTCGATGCCGGCATTCCCTGCTTTGCCGGATCAAGCGTGCTCAACGGCAACGGCGAAATGACCGGTCTCGCCTGGATCGAGGAAATCGGCCAGTTGCAGACACCCGTGACGATCACCAACACCCATTCCGTCGGCGTGGCGCGCGATGCGACGCTGCGCTGGATGGTGAAGCACGGCATCGGCCTCGACCATGACTGGGGGCTGCCGGTCGCTGCGGAGACCTATGATGGCGATCTCAACGACATCAACGGGTTTCATGTCACCGATGACCATGTGTTCGCCGCGCTTGACGCCGCCACAGGCGGTCCACTGGAGCTCGGGAGCGTCGGCGGCGGTGCCGGCATGATCTGCTACGACTTCAAGGGCGGCAGCGGCTCGGCCTCGCGGATGGTCAGGACCGTCGGCGGCGACTTTGCCGTCGGCGTTTTCGTCCAGGCCAATTTCGGCCGGCGCGACCAACTGGTCGTGCTTGGCGTCCCCGTCGGGTCGCAATTCGACACGCCGCGTCTGCGCGAACGCGATGCCGGATCGATCATCGCGGTGGTGGCTACCGATGCGCCACTGCTGCCGCATCAGTTGAAGCGGCTGGCGCGACGCGTGCCGCTGGGGCTTGCCCGCACCGGCACCATCGGCGGTCATTCGTCCGGCGACATCTTCCTGGCCTTCTCCACTGCCAATGGCGAGGCGATGGGAGAGGGACTGGTTTCGGCCGATTTTCTCGCCGATTCCGCCATCGATCCGCTGTTCAGGGGCGTCGTCGAGGCGACCGAAGAGGCCGTCATCGACGCCATGATCGCCAACCGCACGATGGTCGGCCGCGACGGCGCAATCGCCCACGCCCTGCCGGCGGACCGGCTGCTTGATCTGTTGCGCGGCGCCAGCCGCATCGGCTGACATTTCCCGGCCGTCGCAACGGGAATGGCCGCGTCGCGCGCGGACTGGAAACGCCGGTGGATTCATGATTGAGTTTCAGCCATCGGCGGTTCGCCTTGCCAGGGGCAGGACGGAAAGCCTTGTCTGTGGCAAAGGGAGTGACCAATGACGAAGACCCTCATCGCCGCGCTGCTTGGCGCGACCGTTCTGACCGCGCCGGCGCTGGCTGGCGATTCCGAGGCGTGCAAGAAGGTGCGTTTCGCCGATGTCGGCTGGACGGACATCCAGGCCACCACCGGTGTGGCTTCCGTGCTTCTGGATGCCATGGGCTATGCGCCGGAAGTCCAGGTCCTTTCGGTCCCGGTGACCTATACCTCGCTCAAGAACAAGGACATCGACGTCTTCCTCGGCAACTGGATGCCGTCGATGGCCGGCGATGTGCAGCCCTATCTCGACGACAAGTCGGTTGAGACCGTTGCCATGAACCTCGAGGGCGCGGGCTACGGCATCGTCGTCCCGCAATATGTCGCTGACGGCGGCGTAAAGGCGCTCGGCGACATGGCCGGCGCAAAGGACAAGTTCGCCGGCAAGATCTACGGCATCGAACCGGGCAACGACGGCAACCGCATCATCCTCGACATGATTGCCAAGGGATCGCTTGCCGGGTTCGAACTGGTGGAATCCTCGGAAGCCGGCATGCTCTCGCAGGCCGAGAAGTCGATGAAGAACAATGAGTGGATCGCCTTCCTTGGCTGGACCCCGCATCCGGTCATGGGCGAGATGAAGATCGCCTATCTCGACGGCATGGGCGACAGCGGCTTCGGCGCGGCCACCGTCCATACCAACGTGCGCGCCGGTTATGTCGGCGAATGCCCGAATGTCGGCAAGTTCATTTCCAACCTGAAATTCTCGCTGTCGATGGAAAACCAGATCATGGACGCCATCCTCAAGGGCGGCGAAGCCAACGCGTCGGCGATGGACTGGCTGAAGGCCAATCCGGATGCGGCCGCGGCGTGGCTCGACGGCGTTACCGCCTTTGACGGCTCCGATGCCATGGCCGCCATCAAGGCCAAGCTCGGCGGCTGATCAGGCCGGCGACGGCACGAACCATCGGGCGGCCGGGCCGGAAGTCCGGCCGCCCGTTTCGACTTGGGAAGCCGGTGACGGCTTCGGGGAGGAGAATGACGGATGGACCCGGCTAGCCAGTGGCTTGCATCGCAGAAGATCCCGGTCGGGCAATGGGGCAAGGCGTTCTTCACCTTCCTTACCGACAATTTCGAATGGTTCTTCGACACGCTCGCCCGGAGCTTCCGCATCGTGCTCGAAGCGACCATCGGCGGACTTGTCTTCCTGCCGCCGATCGTCCTGGCCCTCATCATCGCCGGTCTGGCCTGGTGGCTGCAGAAGAGCTGGAAGCTCGCGGTCGGTGTTCTGCTCGGCCTGCTGTTCATCATCAACCAGGGGCTCTGGAAGGAAACCGTCGAGACACTCGTGCTCGTCGTCGCCGCCGCGGCCGCGTCCATGGCCATCGGCGTGCCCATCGGCATCTGGTGCGCGCACAATGAGCGGGCCTGGAAAATCCTCCAGCCCTTCCTCGACCTGATGCAGACCATGCCGACCTTCGTTTATCTGATCCCGGTCCTCATCCTGTTCGGGCTCGGCATCGCGCCCGGCCTCATCGTCACCGTCATCTTCGCCGCGCCGACGCCGATCCGCCTGACCTATCTCGGCATCCGCTCCGTGCCGGTGCCGATGATCGAAGCCGGCCAGGCCTTTGGCGCCACGCCGCGCCAGCTGCTGTGGAAGGTCGAGCTTCCTGCCGCGCTCCCCACCATCATGGCCGGCCTGACGCAATGCATCATGCTGTCCCTGTCGATGGTCGTCATCGCCGCGCTGATCGGTGCCAACGGCCTGGGCAAGCCGGTGGTGCGAGCGCTCAACTCCGTCAACATTCCGCTCGGGCTTGAGGCCGGCCTCGCCATCGTGGTGCTCGCCATCGTGCTTGACCGCATGAGCCGCGTCCGCGGTGGAGGCGTCAAATGACCGCCGCAATCGAATTCCGCAACGTCGACATCATCTTCGGTGGTGGCAGCGAGGCGCTCGACATGGCGACCGCTGGCGCCACGCGATCCGAAATCCTCGACAAGACGGGCGCTGTACTGGGCTGCGCCGGCGCGAACCTGACCGTCAGGGAAGGCGAGATCTCCGTCCTGATGGGCCTGTCGGGTTCCGGCAAGTCGACGCTGCTGCGCGCCGTCAACGGCCTCAACAAGGTCACGCGCGGCGAAGTGCTTGTGCGCATGGGCGACCGCATGGTCGATGTCGTGTCGTGCACCGACAAGGCGCTGCGCGAGGTTCGCCAGCGCGCCGTCGCCATGGTCTTCCAGCAGTTCGCGCTCCTGCCCTGGCGCACGGTCGAGCAGAATGTCGGCTTCGGCCTCGAACTGGCCGGCGTGCCGGATGCGGAGCGCAAGGTCCGCGTCGACCGGCAGCTGAAACTCGTCGGCCTCGACCAGTGGGCAAGGAAATTCGGCCACGAGCTGTCCGGCGGCATGCAGCAGCGCGTGGGCCTGGCGCGGGCGTTCGCCACCGAGGCGCCGATCCTGTTGATGGACGAGCCGTTTTCCGCGCTCGACCCCCTGATCCGCACCAAGCTGCAGGATGAATTGCTCGATCTCCAGGCCAAGCTGAAGAAGACCATTCTCTTCGTCAGCCACGATCTCGAAGAGGCGCTGAAGATCGGCAACACCATCACCATCATGGAAGGCGGGCGCATCGTCCAGTCAGGCCCGCCCGAAGACATCGTGCTGAAGCCAGCCAACGCCTATGTGCGCGATTTCATTGCCAACGTGAATCCGCTTTCGGTCCTGACGGCCTGGAACATCATGCGCGACCGCCGCGACCTGGCCACCACCGATGACGGCTGGATCTGGCTCGACCGGCGCCGCACGACACGTTTCAAGCTCGACGCCAACGGCCTGGTCGAGGCCGCCGAACAGGACGGCAAGCCGATCGTCTGGGTCTCCTGCGACGACGTGGAAAAAATGCCCGACGACGCGCCGCCGGTGTTCTGGGCCAAGCCCTCGACTTCGGTAAAGACGGTGATGCTGGCCATCCACAAGTCGAACACCGCGCCGGTCGCCATCTTCGACGACTCCTCGCGCTTCATCGGCGCCATCGGCGTACGCGACGTGCTTCAGGCCGTGTTGCGGCGCTGAGCCTCCCCCCGGCGACATTCCTGTTGCCGAACGCGCCGGGGCAATTCTAGGATTGGCGCGGACAGACACAAGGAGAAGACATGAATCCGAAGGGCATGGCCGCCATCGTCACCGGCGGCGGTTCGGGACTTGGCGAGGCGACTGCGAGGGCGCTCGCCGCCGCGGGCGCCAAAGTGGCGCTGTTCGACGTGAACGTGAAGGGCGCGGAGAAAGTCGCCGCCGAAATCGGCGGGCTCGCGGTGCGCTGCGACGTGGCGAGCGACGCCGCCGCAGAAGCGTTCGACGCAGCCGAGGCTGCCCATGGTGCTGCGCGCATCCTTGTCAATTGTGCCGGCATCGCTGTCGCCATGCGCACGACATCGAAGGAAGGCCCGCATCCGCTCGACTATTTCCGCAAGGTGGTGGAAGTGAACCTCATCGGTTCGTTCAACATGATCCGCCTGTTCGCCGCACGCTGCGAGAAGCTCGATCCTCTCGACGGCGGCGAACGCGGCGTCATCATCAACACGGCCTCGGTCGCCGCCTATGATGGGCAGATCGGCCAGGCGGCCTATTCGGCTTCGAAGGGCGGTGTTGTCGGCATGACGCTCCCGGTCGCACGCGACCTGTCACGCGCCGGCATCCGCGTCTGCACCATCGCCCCCGGGCTGTTTCGCACCCCGATGTTGGCCGGCCTGCCGGAGGAGGCCCAGCAGTCGCTTGGCCTGCAGGTGCCTTTCCCGCCACGCCTCGGCGACCCGGCCGAATATGGCGCGCTCGCCATGCACATCGTCTCCAACCAGATGCTGAATGGCGAAACAATTCGCCTGGACGGTGCCATCCGCATGGCGCCGAAATAGCGCGTGAACGAGGGCGCGCGTTCTCCCGGCGGTCCGCTGGCCAGCCTGGTCGTCGTGGAAATGGCAGGCCTCGGGCCGGCCCCGCTGGCCTGCCTGATCCTGCGGGAAATGGGCGCCCGCGTCATCCGCATCGAACGGCCGGACAATGCGCGCGCCTTTCTTTCAGCCTCGCCCGAACTCGATCTGGACCGGCATGGCCGCGAGATCCTGACCGTCGACCTGAAGAAGCCGGCCGGGCGCGACCTTGTCATTGCCATCGCCGCCCGCGCCGATCTGCTGGTGGAAGGATACCGCCCGGGCGTGATGGAGCGCCTCGGGCTCGGGCCTGAGGATCTGGCCGCCGCGAACCCGCGCCTGATCTATGGGCGCATGACCGGCTTCGGCCAGAACGGCCCGCTCGCGGCGCGCGCCGGGCACGACCTGACCTACCTGGCGCTGACCGGCGCGCTGGCCGCCATCGGCTCCGAGGACAAGCCGATCCCACCGCTGAACCTGGTCGCCGACTATGGCGGAGGCTCGATGTTCCTCGTCGCCGGCCTGCTCGCCGCTCTCGTCGAACGGTCGTTGTCAGGGCGCGGACAGGTGGTCGACGCCGCCATGGTCGACGGCGCGTCGATGCTTGCCGCGCCGTTCTTCTCCTTCATTAAGTCCGGTTTCTGGACGACCGGGCGGGCAAGCAATCTTCTCGACGGTGGCGCGCCCTTCTATGACGTCTATCGTGCCGCATCGGGCGGCCATGTCGCGATCGCCTGCCTGGAACCGCAGTTCTTTGCCGAGTTCTGCCGGCTTCTGCCGCTCGGCGAACCCTATGCGTCGCGCCAGTACGACCGCTCGCTCTGGCCCGCGATGCGCGAAGCGGTGGCAGCGCGGATTGCGGCTGCGCCGCGCGACCATTGGGCGGCCCTGTTCGAGGGCACGGATGCCTGCGTCGCGCCGGTGCTGACCTTCGACGAGGCTTCCCAACATCCCCATGCCCGGGCCAGGCAGGCGCACACGACGGCGGACGCATTCACCCGGCCGTCGCCGGCGCCACGGTTTTCGGCCACGCCGGGGCGCATCGCTTCGCCACCGCGCCTGGGCACCGAGGCGGAGCGCGAGACATTGCTGTCGTTCGGGTTTTCGCCCGATGCCATCGACATGCTGGCCGGCCAGAAGATCATCGGAAACTGACATGCCCGGCAAGACGCCAGACCGCGAGCCCCGTAACGCCCTGCGCGAGACCGATGCCGGCGCCGTGGCGCTCGCGGCGAGCCTGATCCGCACCGCGCGGTTCGGCGCCATCGCCTTCACCGGTCAGCACGGAGCGCCCGAAGCAAGCCGCGTGGCGACGGCCACCGCGCTTGACGGCGCACCTGTCATCCTGGCTTCCACTCTCGCCGCGCACACGCGCGCCATCCTGGCCGACCCGCGCTGCGGGCTTCTGCTCGGCGAGCCCGGCAAGGGCGACCCGTTGGCCCATCCACGCATTTCCTTGTCCTGCCGGGCCCGGCGTCTTGATCGCGACAGCGAGGAGGGACGGCAGGCGCGCCGGCGTTTCCTCAACCGCAACCCGAAGAGCGCGCTCTACGCCGATTTTCCCGATTTCGCCTTTTTCCGGCTCGAGCCGCTGGCCGGGTCGCTCAATGGCGGCTTCGGCAAGGCCTATGCGCTTGCACCTGGCCACCTCCTCGACACCGCGTCGCTTGCTCTGGCCGAGATCGAGCAGTCGGCCATCGTGCACATGAACACCGACCATCGCGACGCGGTGCAGGCGGTCGCCGCCAACCTCGCCCGCCGCAAGGGTACCGGGTGGGTGATCACCGGAATGGATGCTGGCGGACTCGATCTGGTGCGGGGCGATGAAACCGCCCGTGTCACATTCACGCACCCCGTCACCGATGCAGCGATGGTGCGGGAGCGGCTGATCGAACTGACGCGATTGGCACGCAGCGGATCTGCCTGACGGTTTTTTTCCGTAGATCACCATTCCCGAAAATGTTGCTCGAGACGAAACATCCGTATAAAGGTGGCACCGACGGCTTGTCTCAACAAACGCCGTCGGTCGTTGGCCTGCCCCCGGCCACTCGCGACACAATCGGATGAGACAAAATGCGGGGCAGAGCATGTTGACGAATCTTCTTTCCAATACCGATTTTGCCGCCGATCTTCTCGGCGCGCTGGCCAATCCGCGCAGGCTGCATATCCTGTGCCTCCTGACCGAAGGCGAGCATTCGGTCGGCGCGCTGGCCGACAAGGTGGATTTGAGCCAATCGGCCCTGTCGCAGCATCTGGCCAAGCTCAGGGCGCAACAGATCGTCTCGACCCGCCGGCATGGCCAGACCATCTATTATTCATTGACCCACGATGGCGCGCGGGAACTGATCGGGCGGCTCGACGGACTGATGCGCAGGGCCGCATCCTGACGACCCGGCCAACTCTTGCGATTCCGGCGGCAAAAGCTCATCTAGAGCCCCTGGCAGCAGGAGCTTCCCATGGAATTCGCGCTTAAGATCGAAGGCATGCATTGCGGCGGCTGCGCCGCCTCCGTCGAAAAAGCCCTCAAGGCCGCGCCGGGGGTCCGCGCCGTATCGGTCGATCTTGCCGGCGGGAGCGCCCGTGTCGACGCCGACGCGGGCGTCGACGCGGCCCTGATCGTCGCCGCGGTCGAAGATGCCGGCTATGACGCCCGGATCGAACCTGCCTCCTGACCCCGGGCCATCCGCCCACTTCGTCTTCGACGTGGGCGGCATGACCTGCGCGGCCTGTTCGGCCCGCGTGGAAAAGGTTCTGGCGCGGCAACCGGGCGTCCGCACCGCGCGCGTGAACCTCGCGCTGGAGCGGGCCGATATCGCCGTCGGGGACGGCGCCGACGCCGATCAGCTCGCCCGCGCCATCGAGAAGGCCGGCTATACAGCCGTGCTGCGGGTCTCGGATCGCGAAAAGCAGCGCCAGGCCGACGCCGCGCGGGAGGAGGCGCGCGCCGCGGAGGAACGCGGCACCCTCATGCGCTTTGCCGTGTCGGCGCTGTTCGCCGTGCCGCTGGTCGTGGCTGGCCTGCCGATGATGCTCGGCCTGTCCGCAAACATGCCGATGTCCCCCTGGGTCCAGGCGGCGCTTGCCGGGGGCGTCCTCGTCTTCTCCGGCAGCCGGTTCTATCGCGAGGCCTGGGCCGCGTTGCGCACCGGCGGATCGAACATGGCAACGCTGGTGTCGCTCGGGGCAACCGCCGCCTTCGGCTGGTCGTTGTGGCTGACGGCAACGGGCGCCAGCCACCACCACGACCTGTATTTCGAGGCCGCCGCCGTCGTGCCGACCCTGGTCATGCTCGGAAAATGGCTGGAAGCGCGCGCCAAGCGCGGTGCATCGGCGGCCTTGTCGGCCCTGGCCCGCCTCAAGCCTGTCACGGCGACGCGCCTGAACGGCGACCGGATCGAAACGATCGATGCCGAGGCCCTTGCCCCGGGCGACCGCGTCCGCGTCAAGCCGGGCGAACGCTTCCCCTGTGATGGCGTCATCCTGTCCGGCCGGACATCCGCGGATGAATCGCTGCTCACCGGCGAGAGCCTGCCGATCGACAAGCAGCCGGGCGACACGGTTGTCACCGGCGCACTGAACGGCGATGGCGTCGTCGACATCGAGGTCGCCCGCATCGGCGAGGATACGCAACTGGCCCGGATCATCCGCCTGGTCGAAGCCGCGCAGATCGGCGAAGCGCCGGTGCAACGCCTGGCCGACCGCGTCTCGGCCATCTTCGTGCCAGTGATCCTGGCGCTTGCCGTGCTGACATTTCTTGGCTGGTGGGCGCTGGCCGGCAACGCCGAAGCCGGCCTGTCGCCCGCCATCGCCGTGTTGGTGATCGCCTGCCCTTGCGCGCTTGGCCTGGCCACGCCCACCGCTCTTGTCGCCGGCACCGGCGCGGCGGCCCGCGCCGGCATCCTGATCCGCGACATCGAGGCACTGGACCGCGCCCGCGACGTGCGCATCGTTGCGTTCGACAAGACCGGCACGTTGACGCTCGGCACGCCGCGCGTCGTCGCCGTCGGTTCGGCCGATGCCGATGGTCCGCCGGTGCTGGAACTTGCCGCCGCGCTCGAAGCCGGCTCCAGCCACCCGCTGGCGCAGGGCATCATGGCTGCTGCCGGCCAATGGCCGATGGCGACCGCGATGCGCACCCACCGTGGCGAAGGGGTAGCCGGCGACATCGGCGGCCATGCCGTGGCGGTCGGCAACCCGGCGATGATGGAACGTGCCGGGATCGATGATGCCGCGCTGGCCGCGTTCACCCCCAGGCCCCCCGAGGCTGCCACCGTCGCCTGGGTGGCGCGCGACGGCAAGCTTGCCGGCTATGTCGCGCTCGCCGACGAACCGCGCCCGGAAGCTGCTTCCGCGCTCGCCGCACTCGCCGCGCGCGGGATCGGCACGGTGATGATCACCGGCGACAACGAGGCCACGGCCGCCGCCATGGCAAAACGCCTCGGCGTCGCCGACTGGCGATCGGGCGTCCGTCCCGAAGGCAAGCTTGCCGCCGTCAGGGCGCTCAGGGAGCATGGCGCGGTCGCCTTCGTCGGCGACGGCCTCAATGACGGGCCGGCGCTGGCGGCTGCCGATCTCGGCGTGGCGCTTTCATCGGGTGCCGATGTGGCGCGCGAAGCCGCGGCGGTGACGCTGATGCGACCCGACCTCCGGCTTGTCAGCGCCACGCTCGACATATCCGCCCGCACCCGGCGAACCATTGTCCAGAATCTGGCCTGGGCCTTTGTCTACAATGTCATCGGCATCCCGCTCGCCGCCTTCGGCATCCTGTCGCCGGTCTTCGCCGGCGCGGCCATGGCGTTCTCGTCGGTATCGGTGGTCACCAATTCTGCGTTGCTGGCCCGTTGGCGCCCTCGCCCGTGATGCCGGTCCTGCGCATGATCGACGACCCGGCCGATCCGGCCGTCGCCGCCTACACCGCGATCCGCGAGCGCGACCGGCGCCGCGATGACGGCTCCTTCGTCGCCGAGGGCCGAGTCGTCCTCGATGTGCTGACGACCTCCGGCGACTTCCGCGTCGATTCGATCCTGGTGCTCGATCGCAAGCTTGAATCCATCCGCCCGCTCCTGGAGCGCCTGCCCGGCGGAACACCGGTCAACATCGTCACGCAGGCGGTCCTTGATGCTGTCGCGGGATTCCACATTCATCGCGGCATCCTGGCCATCGGCCGGCGCGCCCGCGCCATGGACGCCGGCGCGGTTCTGGCCGCACTTCCGGCATCGGCGACCCTCGTGCTCGCCTTCGGCATTGCCAACCACGACAATGTCGGCGGCATTCTGCGCAACGCGGCTGCGTTCAATGCCGACGCAGTGCTGTTCGACGCCGCCAGCTGCGACCCGCTCTACCGCAAGGCAATCCGTGTCTCGGTCGGCGCCGCGTTTGCGGTGCCGTTCGCGCATGGCGGCGCCCAGGAAGCGATCCTTGATGCCGTCATCGCAGCCGGTTTCGAGATCTGGGCGCTGTCCCCATCCGGCGAGGCGCAGCTCCATGCGCTGCCCCGTCCGTCGCGGCTGGCGCTCGCTGTCGGCGCGGAAGGCCCCGGCCTCGCAGAATCCGTGCTGGCCAGGGCACGGGCCGTGCGCATCGCCATGTCGGGCCGGATGGACAGTCTCAACGTCGCCGCGGCCACGGCGGTCGCGCTTCATCATGCCGCGGTCGCGCCGCGAATGGATACCGGCTCAACCGGCGCGGCGCGCCGAAGCTGATCCGCGCAGCG
>WPCI01350842.1_pt1 | contig 24777 bp, 19 predicted proteins | sample 5399871 | NCBI WGS metagenome assembly WPCI01 (sample SAMN12869469, study PRJNA574797) | sludge metagenome | isolation source: wastewater treatment of pH7 | place: China:Beijing | collected 2019-05-20 | reverse complement strand
GTTCGTGGTCTCAAGGCGGTCATTCAAAGACACGTTCATCGCGTCAATCCGAGCGTTCGTCTTATCAAGCCGATCATTCAAAGAGACACTCATCGAGTCGATCCGAGTATTCGTGGTGTCGATCCGCTGGTTGACCGCTTGAAACCCACTCCTCATCTCGCCACGCAGACCCGAAATCTCAGTCTTCATCTCAGTGCGCAGACTGCGGGTCATCCCCCAACTAAAACCAACCACCGTCACAATGGTCGCGATGAACCCACTCACGATGGTTATCGTCTCCACAGACACCTGGATCATCTCCCCATTATCCGCTAGCACATAAAGCAATACCAGCAATCCCAACACTCTCCCGACTGACGCCAAGGATTACGGACGAGGAAGACTCCGTCCACCGGCTATCCCCGCATCTGTGGACAGGCTTCATGGAAGCACCTTGAGGAAAACCCACCGGGAAAGTCAGAACTGAACAGCAAGAACTCCGCGATTCCGCAGTTCACGGACGACGAGGCGCCAGGAAAGCACCCCAGTAACCGGCCCCAAAGCAGCACCACTTATGCGCGAGCCAAGCTAGTTCCACACGTCCATTCGTCGATGAGGACTGCTGAAGGAACAGGTGTCATTCGAACCGGCTAGCCCGTGAGCAAACTGGAAGGACGCAGGACACAAAGACTCCGTCGTGTTCGTCGAGATTCGTCACCCGAGACTACCCGCCATCAACGCGCAGGGATGACGAGGAGCAAGCCCCCGGATTCAACAGTTCAACAACAAAAGAAGAAACGTCTCATCACCGACCCCACTCGACTCAACAGACAAGACAGCAGAGCCTTTCGAATATTTCGTCTGAATGGTACCCTGGTGACGTGGCAACAAAAGAAGACAACAGGGCTAGGGTCGATACGTACTTAGCGCCGAACGGCGAACAGGCCGAACTCATCGCAAGATTCTCGGAGGTAATCAAGGGCATCCACGAAAATCCCGTGTTACGTGGATCCGATGGAACAGAGGTTCCTGTCCCCGAGGAGCTTTTCGACATACTCACTCGTGCCGCCGCAGAGTTGCAGCGCGGTCGAGGAATCACGATCATCCCGAATAACCAAATGCTAACGACCCAAGAAGCAGCAGACATTCTCGGCGTCTCACGCCCAACTTTGGTGAAAATGCTTGAGGATCACCATATCGAATTCAGCAAGGTGGGACGTCACCGTCGCGTTGCGCTCGGCGACCTAATCGATTACCGCAGCAAACTAGAGGAAGATCGCCTGGCTAGACTCCGAGAAGTCGCGTCACAGACCCCAACAACCGAGACGTACTACGACCCCTCGATCTCAACTCGCAACTAGGCGCACGACCGACGGCGACTCGTGAACGAGGCCTTTCGCATCGGAACACCCAGAGCATTCATGAATGTATCGACCCCGAAATGAGCACTCCCTCGTCAGAGCCCGATTCTCGCCTCATTGGAACTATCGTTACTCAATAGCAAAGACTCCGCTTATTGCTGGGTGAGAACCATAAGAGTCTGAGATACCCATAATTGAGGATGAATACAGTGCCAGACGTTGCAGTCGAAATAGCCGCCGAAGAGCGGTACACGAAGGTTAGGCTCTCACATGGCGGCCTAGTCGAGGGGCAGACTTTCATTAGCATTAGGTCCGTTGATCCTCATATGAACTGGGGCGGAGTGACCGTGCCCTTGCACGTTGACGACGGAGCGGTGTCGCTTTATCTGGCACCGCCGGGCGTTGTTGAACCCCGTAGCCTCAAGAATGGCCAGGTCATTGAGGTCCGTGAATCAAGCTTCACGATCGTTTCCGTGATCATCTTTGATGCGGGAGAGCCTAGAGTCCTCTGGGGCTGTGAGGCGCAACAAAACGGCACATCCGTTCAGTTTGACGAAATCCCGCCAACCGCAGCCTCGCTAGCATGCTCGGACGTCTTAGAGTCTGTCAGGACCCAGCACACCTCTCAGGAGCCACCCCCGCCTCCAGAAGAACAGGACGCCGAAGTGGATGCGACCCGTTTGCTTTCAGATCTTCCAGATTCTGGCACTCTGTTCAAGAGTGTGAGCGTCTCTGGTTACCGTGGATTCTCCGAAAAGGCAACGATCAGTCTTGCTCAACCCAACGAAAAGCCAGGATCGGGTCTCACAATAATGGTGGGAGCGAACAACAGTGGCAAATCAGCCTTCTTGGAGGCGATACGGTATCTGGCCCTAGCAAGAACAATCCCCGAGCTTTCGTTCCCGGAGACTCGACGCAACAAGCTCAACTCGAACGTTGACCTTGCCCTTGAGATGAACAACGGAGACCAACTTCGAGTCAAGTCGATTAGGCGGGAGAGTAGCTTGGCTTCGGGAAGCTGGGAAAGCAACATGGCCCCCAGACCCGCCGTTGATATCCAAGTCACGGCCGCCAGAAGAATGTTCAACCCTTACACCGGAATACGAACGAGCTCAGATCGTGACTGGGATTTAATGAATCAAGACTTCTCCCGCACTCGTGTGCGCGATGAATTCGTCTCTCGACTAATCGCAGTTGATCGAGACGAGAACAAGCGTAGCCGCTTCAACGAGCTACTGCAGCGGGTGACTGGCGAACCTCTCAACTGGGCCGTAGAACAGCATGCAGACAACACCTGGTTCATCAAACTAGAAGGCGTAGCAGGTTGGCACACAAGCGAGGGGCTCGGTGAAGGCCTGATCTCCCTGTTGTTCATAGTAGATGCGCTCTACGACTCAAGACCTGGCTCGCTCGTTGTCATTGATGAGCCTGAGCAGTCGTTGCATCCGCAGTTGGTTCGTCGTCTCCGGGATGTACTCAGTGACTATTCAAAAGACCGTCAGATCCTAGTTTCGACGCATTCCCCGCTTCTCATTGACTGGAGCGATATTCGTAGCGGCGCAACAATCGCTCGAGTGTTCAAGGATCCAGAGACAAGTTCCTCAGCCATAGCCCAACCCGGTTCAGAAACTCTTCAAGAGGTCATCGCCTTTTCTTACCTCAAGAACCGCTTCAATCCCCATGCTCTCGGAAGCGAGGCGAGGGAGGCATTCTTCCTCGAAGACGGACTCCTACTCACTGAGGGGCAGGACGACGTGGTGCACCTTCCACTAGTGCTGAAAGACCTGGGGCTTGATCCTATTGAGAACGTCTACGGATGGGGCGCGGGCAGCGCTAGCAACATCCCCAAACTCGTCAATCTATTTATCGAACTGGGCTTCAAACGGATAGCTGTACTCGTTGACGCTGACAAACAGGACATCGTCAATGAGGTACTCCACGATCATCCAGATGTTGTCGCACATGCGATCCCCGCTCCCGACATTCGGTACAAGAAACGGGTCAAGGAAAAAGATGAGGTCATCGGACTATTGGACGAGAAGAGCCTCACAGTAAGGCCCGAATTCCGTGAAGAGACCAAAGAAATCTTGGAGGATATCGCTACCCACGTAGCGCCCCACTCCTAGGACCTCTCATAGTCGGCTCTTCCAACTCGCATAGACTCTCTTCCCGTACATGTGAGGCTTAGGAAGTAATACGCGCCTGCTTTCCACCAATCTGAACCGGGTACGAACTAAATCGGCTGGGCTTGGTTCAAGATGGAGCCAACCCTGGACGATACAACGCCCACCCGTTCCTGCGCCACGGTCAAACTCGCGCAAATCCAAGCAATGATCCAGTAGGGATGAGGCAAGAGATAGTCTCAGTTCTCCCGCAACAGTCGCGACACCAGAAGTCCCATGTCCGACCCGGGCGAGGGCGGAAGCAGGCCACCACCGCGCTCCTCAGCTCCCGCCAACTGACACCGCTCCTCCGCCACCGCATCCAGCTCAAATGGAAAATCCTCCGGCAGGTGCTTTTGGGTCTTGCGTTCAGACGCAACTTTGTCGAAGTGGCGCTGTGCCTCAGCCTGGTTCTGGTACCTTCGCACTGGCTCATAGTGGGCGACCAGCCAAACCTCAAAGCACGGACGTGAGACAACCGCATGCCACGTGGAGACTCCCTCTGTCTTAGGGCCCGCATCCACGACCGCTCGAACGAAACTGGTCCGGTCGACTCCATCTTCGTCGACGACCACCCAGACCTCGTCGTAGGCACTGGTATCGACAGCCTGCGTCTTCAGCTTCCTCAGGACAGTCTGCGGATCACCCGGCACCGCCTGAATCGTGATTGCGATCGGGCGGGAACGAGCTCACCTCTTAATTGCCTTCAGATAGGCCATCTCCGTTCGCTCACCATTTGTAACGATCAGGATGGTCGTCCGCTCCTGTCTTCGAGCATCACTCCGTCGTCCCATGTTTCAGCTCTGGACCAGTGGTGCTGTCAGGTAGCTGTACAGAAGTCCGTCGTCGATGTCTGGAACAGCACCGAACTTACCCGCCATGTACCTTCGCTCATTATTGTTACCATCGCGGTTGTCGAAGGCATCCAGTGAGTACAGCTCTGAGCTACCGCCGGGGCCCTTCTCGACAAACCAGACATTACTCGGTTCAAGCAGGCGCATGGGCGCGTTCCCGAGTAGCGCGATGTCATGCGTAGTTAAGATGATCTGCGCCCCGTGGGGGTTTGAGTCCGGCGACACAAAAAGCCCAACGATATATCGCACTAGTTCCGCGTGCAGGCTGGCATCAAGCTCATCAACGAGTAGCACTCCCCCATTCTTGAGCGCATTGAGAGCATGCCAAGCGATTGTCAGCCAAGTAAGTGTTCCCGCGCTCTCGTTCCCAAGCGATAGCTCGAAGGTCTCCTCGTTCTCTCCACGATGGATAAACGAGATTCTCTCCGTGATTCGAGGAATGTCCTCGACACGAGCTCCCTCATCGCCTTCACGAAGGACCTCAAGCATTCTGGACAGCTGAGACCGCACTTCCTGTGGGATCTCTTCTGATCGAACATCAATTCCTACAATTCCAAGATCCCCTGCCTGAAGCAGGGCACTAACCAGGTCTGCCTGTTCCTCTGGCATCGCGAGCATTTCCACGACCACACGCTGAACCACATCTGCGTCCTGCGCGTCGCGGAATGACACCTTCTCTATTCCGGAGCCCGCTGCTATGACCTCCGCCACCGGAGCCAGGATCCGGTGACCGTACTTGAGGGCGGTTGCCATGAAGAGCGTGTGAGGAGGGGTAATCTTCAGAACCTCGGCCGTGGGACCACTCAGGGTCCTCCCCTTCTCGAATGTGACCTCCGCATCGGGTCCCTCTTGCTTTCGGTTGAAAAGCATTCGTTCAGAACCCCGAGGGAAAGAATAGAGCGCCTCCCGCGCTATTCCCCAGTGCCGAGCAACTACTTCGTATCGGTACCGCACACCGTGCGCCACGAACTCAACCCGGTACTTGGACGAGGGATCCTCGTCGTTACGGTTCGAAGGTGGCTGGTAGATGACACCTGACCCGGGATTGCGTACAGCCACCGCCAGCGCCCAGATCGCATTCAGTAGAGTCGTTTTACCCGATGCATTCGCACCGAAGACGGCAGCGACCCTTTCGGACGAATCAACCCAAGTCCGCCCAACCCTCGGCACGTTGGTTCGCAGCGAACTCGAAGTCAGGTCCAGTGTCGCCGGTTCACAAAAGGACCGAAAGCCGGAGAACTCAAACTGAAGTATCATAGCGATAAGCTATCACACATAGCGCCCCATATGGGAATATTTTTCCGAATAGGCATGCTACTGTGACACTAAGATACTCAATAAGTGTCAAGCTATGAGCCTTGGGAGACAGCGCCATGCTACAAGGACGTCAGCGGGGGTAACAGTCTTGTAGCCGGCGCGGTCAGCCTGCACGATCGCAACGCCCTCGCCCAGGAGATACGGTTCCGCCATAGGGGGCTTTGGTTGCGACAGGCAGCTTCTGTCAGCAAAACCAACCCAAGTTCCACCCGTTTACCCCTAGGCGTTGCTGACTAGCGCTCGCTATTGCAACAAAAGCTCGCTATGACAAAGTGGCCCTGAAGATTCTGTTGGGTTACGGACGAGGAAGACTCCGTCCACCACCCCGACCCAAACGTGCGGACCGACCCCAAAGAGTCATCCTGGGGAAAATAGACGAAATTAGACAAGTAGCCAGTGCATCAGCGCCCCGAGAATCCAAGCAGTCGGCGCCGTTTCAAACCCTTAACAAATCCGCGTTCGCGCGAGGAAGTTAACCCGCCCTAGATGCTGGGACCATCGGAACTTCCGACAATCGGTCAATGCGACTGTTGGTCGAGTCGATCCGCTCAGTCAACGACACATTCACCGCGTCGATCCGCTCAGTCAGCGAAATGACCCTGCGGAAGAGCCCTGCCCTGGAAACCGATAGGAGCGTCAAGAGTCTGGGGCTCCTCGAGCTATGCATGGAACATTTGGGGGTGACAGTGCTCCCGTACAGACGCTAAGGGATCTTCAATCACTGCGATCTCGTGGCGACATTGCCCATTACGTTGGTGAGAGAGCCGATGAACCACTAATCCGAATAGCTGGCAACGCTGTTCAACAGTGATCCTAGAACACTGAATCCAGTCCCAAGAATGGGCTTCTTCCAAAGGTCCGAGAGATCACCATCGAGTACCTCAACATAGATCCCGCCGTCACGGCCCTGCTTCACTTGAGGGAACATCAATAGCACCATACCGACAGCAGTCAGGATCGTCGCCAGTACCACAAGCGTCACAATCAGTACTCTCATAGTGCGGAGCTTAGTCGTGTCCTTACCGGGGAGACCGCGTTTCAAGTCTTGAGAAGGACGATGTTCGAATTCCCAGGGGACCGTGTTCTGCCTGCGGTCAGATATTCGTTAGGCAGATGGGCCTGACTTCGCATATCCCATCTGCCTCCGCAAGGGTATGGAGGACCTCAAGCTTCTGGGATCAACAGCTTCAGCTTCTCAACGCACTCCTTCTCGTTTACGGGCAACGTCCAAAAGGAGAGATCCTGCCCGCCCCTGGTCCTCCAAGGACTGTAGCGTTCCTCGCATGCTACTTCGCTGGCCTCCCACGGAATGAGCGGGTACGCGAGCGCCGCAGTCTTCGGCAGAAACGTCGAAGCATAGGCATGCAACTGGTACAAATCTTCTCTACTAATACCTCTGGAAAGCCTCTTGTACTTGGCGTCCACCAAGGTAAGGACCGGATCCGTTCCGACCACCACATCCGGATATAGGCGCCCTAAACGAGTGTCTGGACGCACCGAAGACTCACCCAGTGAACCTAGCTCGTGACCAACCGCTCCGTGTCGAACTGGTCGTGAGGACACCACACCGATGCAATGGAGAACGAATCTCTCCCAAAGTTCTGCCACGTCAATGAGCACCCCGTGGGTGCTTTCTTCAATGGCCGATACACCTAGAGGATCGTTCTCAATAATGCGCCAAGAAAGCTCGGCCGCTCGCCGCCATTTAGCTGTGATTGGACTGTACTTTGTCTTGCGAATCTCGTTCAATGTCGGCTTTCTCGGCTTTGTTCCAGTTTCTCTCCGCAACACTGTAAGTTGCTCATCTAAACGAGGACCGCGCCAACGACCACCTGCGATGCGTTCATCAAGATATCTATCAGCAAGGACAACAGCCCTCGCCGGCGCATTGTCATGAGTGCGAACCACCTGACTTGAAACCAAATCGCGATGACCGGAAGCACGCCTTCGAACCGTGCCCTGCGCATCCAGCCGTCCCCTGATAGACACACCATTGGTATTGACCTTAGATGGTGTCCTCAACAATGCGTGTTGGCTCGCGCTCAAAACTTCAGCGCGCCATAGTGCCGCCAGCAATTGAGTAACCATGCTTGACACCTCAGTAGACCGGCTTGCAGTATGAGGAAGAACCTGAACATTTAGAATGGCGCTAATCCACGAGGCAATGGTGTCGACGCCAAGTCTAGGTCTTATTACCAGAGTTCTCCCCTGGTGCCTGATTTCTCCTACATATCGACTTGCTCGCCAGCCGTCAATGTCACGCACCAGCACAGGTTCTCTTTCAAATGAATGATCGGCATCCGTCCCCGCGTTCAACAGAAAGTCTTCTGACTTCAACTCCGCGATCGAGGCCAGCCATTCGTGGTCCTCTGGCCCGAGTTTGTCTCCCCAATGGGCCTCCGGGGTCAGGTCGAAAATAGTGAACTGATCACCCTCTCGCTCCGTCCGCCCAAAGCCTTCTATTGACTCAGTCATCCCGTTGACTATTTCGTTGGAGGAACAGTTGCTTCAGCTCAGAAATCGAATCATCCCTGTTATCTGATCCAGCAAGGTAGTCATTTAGCACCGGCTCAATAGAAAGCGTCCATAGCGAAACTAGCGGCGACAACGGCTCGTTCTTCTTGTTCCAGAGATACCTGCCGGAGTGTTTTCCAGCCGACTTGCCATGCCATTCGCTGCTAAGGAAAAAGGGCAAATCTGCGAACAGAGCAGCACCCAGCTCATACTCATGGCCCAGTTCAGCTGTTTGACGGATCCTCTCGTTTAAGGAGCGGACATTCTCAGCCAGTTCATCGAGCTGTGGCTTAGCTTTGTCCCAGTCTAGTGGCACCGCCTGTTCCTTCCACTGCGCCCTCCAGATCTCAAATAGGTCATCTTCGGAATAGGGCGTCGGGAACCAAAAGAACCGGCGACGGAGAGCGAAATCAAGTGCCTCGACCGACTGATCTATCTCATTCATCGTTCCGATGATGTAGAGATCCTGGGGAACTGCAAACCTGAGTGACTGTCCGCTCTCGGACTCAGGAAACAGCTTGATTTCCTTGCCTCGTTTGTCCCGCTCGATAGCACTGAATGCCTCGCCCAACATCGCGCTCAGATCAGTACGATTAATTTCATCAAGAATTAGTACGTGAGGCAGAGCCTTGTCACCCAATTTCTGAAACTCATCATTGATGCGCTCAATCAGTCGTGGGAGTGCTCCCATCTGAGTGCTTGTAGCCCCCGAAGAGTCCAGGCCCAATCCAACCATGAATTCCTGATAACCGTAGGAAGGGTGAAGTTGAAGACGTGTGACGTGCTGGGAGACAACTTCGTCAATCGTCAAATCTTCAAAGTACTCTTTTATCCCGCGTCGTTTGATGTACTCAGAACGGATCAGAGCCTCGGCCATCTGCGCTGCCCGGTAGGTCTTCCCAGTACCGGGAGGTCCGTACATAACAATCTGTTTCTTGAACAAGAGCGCCGTCATCGGATCCAGTTCCTCGTCCATACCACTTGTGGAAGTCGGGAACCAAGCAGCCCTCAAACTTCCGTGATAGTAGTCCCGTTGTTCTTCAGTCCATTCTGGATACAGTTGCTTGAACCGTTCCCGAATCGCGTAGAGCCTTTGATCGTTGCCAATCTCTTCTCCCTTGTCCGAGGCATAAGCCAAGTCTCCGAAAACACTCAGGATTAGGTTCTTATGCCTGTCCGAAGCGATCCGTTCAAAATACTGAGGATAGAGCAAATGACAGACCACATGGCGCATGGTGGCGCTCTGGTTTTCGATGCCCTCTGCGAACTCAAGAAAACCCCAGGGGTTATCCTCAAGCAGAGTTTTGCGCTCATTCAGATTCTTTGATTTGAGTTGCAACGCCAAATCGATCAAATACCCCACGTGGATGTCTTGCCGCGTGTTGTAATAAGAACCCGGGTTTCCGATGTGCTGACTCAGAGCACGATATACATTTCCATCCTCTCCGATCTGAAGTTCCTGATTATCGGCACCTATGGTCACGTTGATCATTTCCCGCTTCCGACCAGCACCAACAGTGCTGGTGAACAAGTAATAGACCAGCATTATTTCTGCGGCCACCAACCGAACGTCCGGCCGTGCGCCTTTCAACTGAATCTCCCACTTACTCTGAAATGTGCCACCACCTTCTCCCTTTTCCAGCGGGTTGCCGAAAAACCGATCATAGAGATCCTGGAGAGACTCGGTTGTCCAGCAAGACGGATGCCGGTCTGGGTGCAAGAGCGAAGCATCCCTAACCAACGAACGTTCACGCCACAGCGAAGCGATTTCATCAATAGCGGTGCGATGACCTTCAGAATAGATAGCCATATTCATATATTCTCACGAAGGCTGGCTTCAAAGATTGCGAACGAGGAAGACTCATCCACCGTCCGTCTCCGAACCTGCGGATGACCCCAAGGAGCAGTTCTGGGAGGAGCACCACCGATACACAAGAACAGAATCGTGCGAACGTCGTTTAGTGCTCGGCGGCTATGACTCCAGGAGAGACAGCCACGCTTGCAGCGAACTCTCCACGTATTTCAAACACCGAACTCACAGCTGCACTTGCTGGCCGCAAGTCCGCAGAGTACATCTGCATCAAGGTCATGAGTCCTTCGACTTGCTCCAATTCAGGAACATGAAGCGGCTTTTATGAGGCTACGCATAGTTCCAATCAGCTCATTCCGGTACGAGGGCCCAACATCCGACAATGGATAAGCTCTTACCCACGCTCCGATTGCTACGTCGAAAGGCACTGCTGAGTGGATGAATGGATGGGTAATATGCGTTGTGGCTAGGGTAACGCGTGCTCAGCGTTCACTGCCTGGACCATTCTAGCTCCACATAAGACCACAAAATACTGCATTTGTTTCACTTGGGCGATACAATCGTAGACATGAGTGCCACTGAGATAACAGCCCGGGTGTCGAACATTGCCGCCCGGCAGTGGGGACTGCTCACCACCGCGCAAGCTCAGTCCGAGGGGATTTCTCGACTGCAACTCGCCCGCCTAGCTGACGCGGGAGTTCTGGACCGCGTCGACCAAGGCATATACGCCATGCCCTCCAACGTTGATGAACAGACAAATCTCCGTGCCGCATGGCTTGCCCTTGATCCCAAAACCATGGCCGAGGATCGTCTGGGTAACCCCATAGCTTCAGGGGTTGTCTCTCATACCTCTGCTGCGTCCCTTCACAAACTGGGCGATCTGCTGGACGACATACCGGAGATCACAGTTGCCTCTCGGAGGCAGAGTCGGCGAGGCACCCGACTCCATCACCTTCCGCTCACAGATGACGAGGTCACCCTGAGCCAAGGTCTGCCCGTAACAACCCCTGCACGCACAGCAGCAGACCTGCTTCGTGATGGGCAGGATCCCAGCCACGTCGCAGACATCATCGGCGAGATAATGCAACGCGATCTGGCATCCCGCAAATCGATGGCAGCAGCCTTGGATCCACTGGCTTCCAGGTTTAGACAGCCAGACGGCTCCTCCCTGCTGGAATACCTCCTTGACCTTGTGGGACTCAGCACCGCCGCACTAACAATGCAAGTTGCCTCTAGTGAGCTAGGCAAGAGCCTCGTGGCAGCGGGACAAATGGACGCAATCCAGCGCATAACGCAAACCCTGAACCAACTCGCTCAAGAGTCCACCGGAGCCGCTACCGAGAGTTCCCGAAAGATGATTGAGGCGCTAACGCGAGAGCTAAGAACATCTACCACTCCGCAAATCACCCAGCCTCTAGTCCGCGACGTTTCGCAGTTCATGTCCCCTTTTGACTCTCAAACCGTTGCCGGTTCAATCAACAAGAACCTGGATCCCGCTCTGATAAAGCTGGCCCAGCAGATCAAGCAACTTGAGGGGCACGACAACACTAATGCCGGCTTCTCCGGAACCAACGACGACGCAGAGGAGGGCTAAGCATGCAATCGCAATATCGAGACTCGAGAGCATTATGGCGTGCGGTTACAGACCGCTCGAAAACCCAGCCCTTGGGTGGGGACGAACTACAAACTGCGATTACGGCCGAGTGGACAAATCTTAGGCTTCCGGGCAGCTACAGACGTGGAAGCAAACTACAGGGTTCGCTGTGACAGATTCCAGATCGGCGTGTAAGCGCAGTATGAAACCTCTATAACTGACGCGATCCCGGCTACCACTATGGCTGCTTCCATGACACCAGATACACACAAGGCCTTGACCACTTGCACTCACGACGGTGCTAGAAATGATGCTCCGAGGACCAAATCGCGAAAGTTGTTCCAGAGTTTCGCCAGAAACAACAAGCAATTGGGTAGTTGAAAGCGAGCAAAAATCCTACTGAGAACTGTGCCAATAATGCCTATCAACACTCAACAACTCTCATGCATTCCATACGGTAAGTCCCGCAGTTAGCGGCTATGATTCCAGCCGAGACAACCATGCTTGCGCTGAACTCTTCACGTATTCCATCAGCTCAAGTGCCGAGTTCACTGCTGCGCTTGTCGGACGCAGATCCGCAGAGAACATCTGCATCAGGGTCATGAGTCCTTTGACTTGCTCTAGTTCAGGAATGTCAAGCGCCTTTACCAATCCACGCATGGTTTCGATCAACTCGTTCCTGTAACGTGGCTCGACGCCCGGCAAGAGGGAGGCCCTCACCCAGACTTCAAGCGCCGCATCAAATTGACTGTATTCACGCCGAACAGAGTCAACGGCTTGTTCGAGCTCGCGTGTCGGTCGTGCCACCTTCTGTGACAGTTCACCAAAGACGCGACGCATTTCCGTAGCGGATGGACTTGAGCTGAGACTTACTTTCGAGAACTCTCTACCGATGGCTTCCATGGAGCTGTTAAATAGCTCCATATCGTCTTTGAGCTTCTCGTTCGACTCAAAGATCTGCGCATATGAACCCACAAGATCCATATCAGAACCAACGTCGAGATCTTTACCTCGGGGGGATTTCTCGCGATAACTGTTGACCCGACTCTTGACTGTCTTCCGAAGCGCTCTTGCGGTCTCCTTCACAAACCGTCTATAGGCAGATTCGTCTTCACTGTCAACAAGAGCCTCCAGGGACGCGCCCTCATTTACGAACTGGATCTCTCTCAGCTGTGTATACACGGGGTTTGCAGTGACTTCACCCTGATCCACTTCGATTGCGGAAAGAGGAAGGATAACCCGACCCCCATCCGGAATTAACGCCCGAAACTGAGTGAATTCGTCAATACAAGCTTTACTGACCAGATATCTTGGTGAAACAGCAGCGAGAAGAAAGGCCGTTTGATCAATCTCATCGTTCAGTCTCTTTTCCCAGTTTTGGCCCCAGTTAATGTTGTTTCGGTCCACGAAGATATCGATTGATTGTCCACAAATGGACTCGTAAGCTTCGGCTAAATCCTCCGCAAATTGAACAATGCGTCCGCCGAGGAATCTGTCGTCACTTTGGACATAGCTCAGGAACACAGATACGTCTGTCGCCTCATTCGCTGCCTCGGTGCTCTGATTCAGCTCTGCTCCTCGTACCGCCACTTGTACCTTCCCTTTCAAATCGGCCATACCGTTCGATACGCCATCTACTAGCGGGGTTAGATAGCCACCGAAGCTCTCTGGCTCGAACAACATGCGCACAGGGAGAGCCCAGATCCCCTCACGGAGACGTTTGAACTCAGAGCCGGGATAGACCACAAAGCCGCGGTGCAATCCCCCATCGCCTTTAAGAGCAACGAGGCCTGACGCGTCATCGGCTCCCACACGCGATGAGAGCTTCACTTCTACTCCAACCCGCCTACCTTTCTCATCCACCAGCACCATGTCAACTTCATGGTGCTGCCGGCGAGGTCGCCAGAACCAGGCGCTAATCTCCCTGCTCGCCCAAGCGGCCGAAGAACGAAGTTCTGAAACGACCATCGCTTCGAACACTCTCCCGATGTCCTCGCGCGTAAGAGATTTTGGCCCCTGTGACAGTCTCGCCACCGCAAATGAGGGATCTACTGGGAACGCCTTTGAGCGCGTAATAGATTCCTTATACTTGGCCGTCGAGGCCATATTAGGTAACCAATAGACGAGGTGCAGCCTCTCTAGAATATCTAGATACTTCTTTACTGTGCGTCGGTCAAGTCCGGTTGCCTGAGCGCATTTTTCGTATGTCACGATGCCACCGGGCTCTCGCAAGATACCGTCCAACACGTCCGAGGCGGTTTGTTGTTGCAAACTGGTCGACGGGAGCATTGGATCCGAGAGCGTGGTGCGTATGTCGGCCAAGACACGTTGCCGGATTTCTCCCATAGGAAAAAAGGTATTCGCCGCACTGAAAGTTGGGAATCCTCCGCGCGTGGCCATGTCCAGAATCGATTCTGTCGCTAGCTCGCCCACATTCGTGGAACTTAGTGGGGCATCAAATAGGGCGTCCAGAACAGAACCATTCCCCCGACCCAACTCCCACTGCGTCAAAGGCTGAAGCTTAAAGGACTGCGATCTCCGAGCCAACGGCGCTTGCCCTCCAAGCTCGTTACGGGGCAAGGATGCAGAACCAGTAAGTACTATTCGACCGTCGAACTCAGGGAAGTCAACAATGTCTTTGACCACTAGTTGAATGCCAGGAAGCAACTGGGCTTCATCAATGATGACTTTGCTGCCCAGAGATTTCAGCCACCCAACCGTGTCGATTTTGGCAACATCTAGTGTCCTAGGGTCAGAGAGAGAAACATACGCATACTCACCGTCTCGATCAATCAGATTCCTTACAAGGAATGTTTTACCGACCCCGCGGGCTCCTTCGATTATTACTACTGGTGCGGTAGCAGCATTAATTCTCGAAACGAGTAGACGATCTATCCTAGCCATGGACAAAGCGTACACAACACGTCGGCAATTATGTACATTCGATGTCTATTTTGTCCGGCAAGTACTTCCGGACCTGTTCTACACGCCTTAAAGCGAGCCTTGTTAGCACGCTTCAGTCGTGTTCTCGCCTCTGACCTATTCGCGTTTTGCGGTGACGAATGCCCCACGACCTTGACGTGGAGCATTCTCATCGACGCTGAAACGAAGAGCCCCTTTATTCCATCGGCGCCTTCGAAGCTGAACAGCGAGCCATACAGGCAAGGGCCACTAAGCACTGATCGAGCCTAGCCATCCATTACCTGCAACTCCTACATGGCAAGAAAGTCCGAGCTTTCCGCGCCCACATCCGGCGCCTCTTTCAAAGCCGTCTAAAACAGCGGTTTAAGAGGCTCATCTCCACGCAGTGATCTCCCGACTGAGCAGAACGGCAAAGCGACCCTCTGCCCAACAGCGAGCCAGACGCTTCATCACACGTGGCGATCATCCCAAGCTCACCCCAAGTTGTTTTCTCGGCGGATCAAAAGAGAAGGTAACAGACAGCATCCCCTACACATCACGGGGGATGTCAACAGCGACCGAATTTCAGCGAGGCTCTTCGAACTGGACTTTGACCCGGCGGGTGCGGAACGGCTCTCGAATAAACCGCCAGACCCCACGAGGACGTCACGACAAATCCAGAACGACGCTGAGGACGAATGGCGACTGTCGCTCCGCTGCCATTCGCAACGTCCTCCGCTGCGGAGGCGGAGGACAGTCCGCGATGCTACTGTAAACACCCAGGCGTCCCAGGCGAGTGACAGTGGCCCGTCGTCCTGGTCTTTAGCGTAGGCCCGGTCGGACACGGTGCAATCCACGCGCTCACAGATTGTCGCTCTGCTGCGACCCAGTCCCGCGGGAAATGCTCCTGCGCGCAAGCAATTTATCCAGGGCATAGGCTCTCACCTTCTGCTTCACCGGGCTGATAAAGAAGCTGACTCCACCCCCGACCGCCAAGACGCCCGCAACAATCTGCACCAACGGCACCATCGGACGGGGAAGATCAAGAAGTGAGCCCGCAATCACAACCACAAGAAAGATAACGACGATCACGCCACCGCACACGTTCGCAATGCGGCCCGCGGCCCTTTCGGCCTCCTCCCTTGCATTGCGATCATTGTCGTCCCGGGCCGCCCTTAACTGGTCCAATTCGCCCTTTACTTCCTCTAGCTGCCCTTGTAGCCCCCTTACCTGAGCTTCGAGTCTCGGACGCACCTGCCTTTCGTCGTCGAGTTCCTTCTTCACGGCTGTCAGGCTGTCTTCGCTGTGCTGCTTCTCCGACATTGCTTCGTCCACGATCTTCTGAAGGGACTTCTCCTTCTTAAGCTGGGGTTCGAGCGCCTCTCTCTGGACCGTCTCACGAGCCTCCGCGACAGTGATGGTGACCTGAGCGTCTACACTAGCCTCCTCCTCCAGTTGCGCTATCGAAAGATCGAGACGTTTCGCCTCTAGCGCCTCGCGGGTGAGCATAAGTTCGGCTTCGCTGATCTGTTTCGAGTTGCGCCTACTTTCCAGAGTCCGGACGTATCGCGTCCATGTGGCATCGCTGGGGTTCAAGACGCTGAGGCACGTCGCCACCAGTACATCCCTAGGTATATCGGGCGCAGCAAGAGGAGTCTTGACCCATATCAGCGACGCGAGATCTGTATCGAATATCGACACAAACCACGGTTCACTGCTGAGATCCTGCACGCGGCGCGAAGCCCGCACCACGAACGCGTTAGTGGTCACGAACACGGCTCGACAGTTCTCCAGCCGCCCCTTTGCTCGCCCTTCCCGCATCCTCACGATTGCGCTCAGTGCGAGGGCGTCGTGCGTGAGTGCGTCTTCCTTGTAGTTGTCTGAGAGCGTCCGAAACAGGTCCTCGACGGCACTCTCGTCTATGACGTGCTGAGCACTGCCGTAGCTCGGACTGGCAATAACCTCCACCCCTGCTTGCTCGAGATCGTCTTCCAGGTTTGCTACAGCCGCCACGATGTCGGCGGCACCCATGTCCATTGCCAGGAAGTGGGCACCGATCGAACCTGGCTTCCACTTCCATAGCGTGCCGTTCCGGGCCGATGAATCAGCGCTCCAAAGGATCTTCCGTATCTCCTTAAGTGTGAAGTCAAAACAACCGAGCCTCGCTCCCAACCGCCTAGCGCTGTCGAGGTACTCCGAAGTCGTTCTCTGCGCAAGATCTCCTTCGTACCCAATGATTCGAAGCAGTACGCGTGTGTCAAGGACCAGAGTCGTGGATTTGAACCGGCTCGGGGGGGACGCGACTTCGGGAGAAAAGGAAAACAGAGAAGCCGCAAGCATACTTCCCTTAACAATGTTGGTCAGATACTGGAACGCTTCCGGCTCCCCGTCCTCCAGGTAAGCTATAAACGCGGCGGTCAGCCGCGTGTTGTCCTCAGGTTCTGCCGACGGGAGCCGTCTGTCTGAGCTCGTGCCCTGAAATTGAACCAACAGTGTACCAAAATAAGTCTCAACGTACTCCAGTATCATTGGCAAAATGTCGGCTTTGGTGCCCAGGTAGGGAATTTTATTTTCTTCCAACCAATCCCGGAAGATATTAGCGAGCTTGTTCTGCTCACGTTGCAGTTCTTGAACGGACGGCGCATGCTGGAGTCCTTGCAACTTGGCTTCCTCAGCAATCTCATAGACCCCGCGCGACCTACTCACCATGTCTCGGCGGCGCACGGCACGCCGTGCAATCTGTTCGGTGACCGCGACCGGGAACTCTAGACCGTACGTGTCAGCGACTGCCGCTGCCATCTCCTCAGGGGTGGCTTGCTGGAGGTGATGGTCGACCATGGCGCCGAGCACATAGTTGGAGAAGTTGTCGAGATAGCTCTGGCTGCTGCTGTCCCAGTCGGTCGTGAGCTTTACGAAGCTCGCCATTCTGTTTGCGTAAGCATGACTTGCCTTCGGGACCGTTCTAGGTTCCACGCTCGAGTGGTCGACGCGGCCCCCAGGTCGATTGCCCGGCGGGCCTGGCTTGGGCGCTATTCCCGGCATCATTACTCCCTAAACGCAACATCGGGTCAGACTCCATCGGCGCCTGATCGACCATCGATCTGTACCCGACCCAACACCAGCCTATAGCGCCGGGACGGTGCCCGTAGGACACCAAGCAGAAAACTCCGTTCCGTGGATCCCTCGACACCGTCAGCGCCCGGAGACGACCGCGGGGTCGGAGAAGAGTTCGCCAGCTATAGCTAAAAATAGTGTGCAGTTGACAACTTGCGCCGCCCACGCACCCCCTCGGACTCGGGGTCGCATTCTCACTATGTTCCCTGGGATGATCTGTGTATGGAGCTTCTCAAAGCCGTTATTGGTCTCGGGTACGGCATCCGAGTTTCGTCGGATTGTCTCGGACAGGACTTTGCATCCAATATCGGAGGATTCGACGTTAGTGCCCGCTTCCCCTCGCTTCCTGCGTCTCCAGGAAGGCTCGAGAGTCGACGTCTCACCGCACCATCGGGATACGTGGATGAGCCGAATGATCTCCGGTCCGAGCTCTGGAACTATCCGACCGCTGACCCTGCCAACGGAGTGGCATGGGGATTACTTGACCCTTCTGCCGAATCACTATCCGGCACATCTGGCCAGCCAATTGCCAAAGTGAACGCCGCACTTCTATTGGTCAACATTCCTGTTGGAGTCGATCCAACTCTAGTAACCTGCAACGTCAATGATGAGAGGAACTCATGGTGGAGCCTGCTAGATGAGTGGATCTGGTGCCTGTCTCAGCAGTCGGTGTCACATGAACAACAACTAGCCAGTCCTCTAGATCCACCGCTTAACTTTTGGAGTCCAACTGACCGCCAACGAGTTCAGAACGGTTCCGTTCTGGCATACGATTCAATAACTCTGATGAGAGCGCCATTTGCACTTTCGTGCCTCGGCCTTCAATCATGTTTCCATCGATCGGGGGAGAACAAGCCACCGTCAGCTTGTTGGATGTCCCTACGTAGGGCAAAGGACGCTGCAAAGCAAGCAAACCGAAGAGTGGCCCTGTCAGAAGCAGGAGCCGCACTTGACGAGGGTTTGGACGATTGGCTGATGAATGGCAACGCCGACTTGGTTGGAAACGAACGCAAGTACGTCGCTAATAGAAATGACTCCCTCGCCAAGAAGATCGAGTTCGCCCGGAAGCACCGGTCTTGGAACTCCCCTACCGGAGTCGACGAACTGCGTGAAGCACGTAATGACTCGATACATCAGGGAATCATTCCCAACAATGCAAAGACACTAGCTCATGTCCAAACCGCAGAGACAGCGCTGTTCTCGCTTTATCCAGATATGACCGAAGCGAGAGACAAGTCAGTCGTTGAAGATTCAAGAATCATCTGCGAGGTTCCTTCACGAAGGCGAGACACAATCCTCAACAACTAGCCCTCCCAACATATGACTGGTCCATGCTGGCCCATAGTCGTTGCATAAAGCTATCTGTCAACGAAGCGGTGCAAGGCTGCGGTGCGATCTCATTAGGTATGGCGGATAAGAAGAAGGAACCTGGCCGAAGAATGAATGGTGCCCGGTTTACGAAAGCCATGAAATCGTTGCCGTAAAAGGGCTTCGTTAAATGGTCCTCTTCGCGCGACCCGGCAACCAGCTCCTTCATCGACTGGAAGCTATGCCTTGTCCAGCAGCTCGACCGAGTTGAAAGAAATCTGCATTGCGCAAGAGGCACATCCAAGCTCAAGCCAGCCAAACTGGCATCCCGGAATCCCTTGCAATTCTCGCTCCCGGCCAAGAGTGGAGAACAATGTTGGACTCAAGCGCCCACGGCAGAAGAGAAGCTGGGCTTCCTCTAACCTATACCGGAACACTCACCTACAGGGGGCCGAGGGGAGAGGACGAGCCATACACAGATCCCATTGTTCTGGATTACGAACAGTTCGAGGAGCGGGTGTACAGCAAAACGACAACCCTCCAGCAGGTGGAAACTCAACTGAAGCAGATACACGCGAGCATAAGAGGTATCAGCGATCGACCCCGCACCGAGCACCAACAGCTGACGAAAGCCCAACAAGCTCAACTCACGATGCAAAAACGACAACTGAGGAGGCAGAGCGCCAGATTTAGTGTACGACGGTGAGTCGGAGGAAGTTGCCGCTTGGGAGGAACGTGCCCGCTTGCAACGGCGCCAAATCTCTCGGACCATGAAAGCCATGCGACCCACACTTGACCCAGCCAACCCGACCGATCCACTTGATCGGAGCTTCTCCGCAGCCGAGAACGTCCAGCATCGCAATAAAACGCGGTGCGGTCCGCGCAGTCGATCGCATGGACATAAATCGCACCTCCGTGAGGCATCGGTACCCAAACACTACGCCCCTCGACACGCATGTTGGGGAACGGCTCAAACAATGCGGCCAGGCTGGGTCGCTAGCCGTGATCCCACCATTGTCGGTCTTCTCGATTGCTCGCTAAGAAATGTTTGGTGCGACGGTTGGTGAGTTGAACCATTGCTGGAAGACGGGCTCTTCGTAGCAGGGCGGGTCACGTCGGCGCGCACGAGGCCGTGCGCTCCCCAACCCGTGCGCACATTGACGTCAGTAGCTCGGAAGAGACTCGGGGTCCCCCTTGCTAAAGCACCGGTTCACAGTTCGCTAACACCAGTGACACGCACGGGGGCGGTGCCCTCGTCCACCAGCGCGAAGAGCCCTACGCCCGGTTTGGCATAATCAACCGCGGAACTCATAATGCAGGTCTCCTGGAAATCATCGCGGGAGAAGTTGGAGGACACTTCAGCGAAAACAATCACTCCAAGAAAGCCGGTCGGAATGAACTCTACGTCCAAGAGAAAGCCAGAGACACCGATGATACGGGCAACCACTTCGCCTTCTTTGAATTCAAATCGCATGGCTTTTCCAACTAGGCCCATAGTCTTCATGCGTTGGCCGCCCCATCTCTACTCTTCCCGACAGGGCGACACCACTTCTCAAATGCGAAGCTGGTAATCTCAGACCTTGCGAAAACGCAACGACCGGCGTGCCATCACCCTAGAATCGTCCGATCCCACAAAAACGACCACCCAATCACGCATCGTCCTCATGCGAACCTCCAACGTATCCGCCGACACCGTAAGGAAAGCTCATTTGGACCCCGTTGCTCCTTGAATCTTCCTTCCGGTTGTTCCGGTCGATTGCGTTGTCGCTGTCCCTGTATTTGTTGCCGTGCTCGCGGGCGTGTTTGTCGTCAGCGTCGTCTGCGCAACGTTAATTTCCATAGCCGTGGCAACGGCAATATCAGCAACTTTGCCCATCAGAAACTCCTTCACTTAGGTGTTGGTAGTCACATTGTGCAGGTCTTGGAACACCCTGTGCCGGCTGTCCGTTCCAGGATGATCGGACCCGCCGTCAATAGAATGCACAGTAGTCGGCAGGCGCCCGCTCACAGAATTCCGGAGTTGGTGGCACTCTGGCCAGACAAATGCGTTGTTGCGTACTGATCGCGCTCCGTAGCAACACGGGAGTACCGCGCAATCTTAGACTGCAAGTAGGAGGTGCAAATGAAAACGCAACCAGGATTCCGACCGAACATGCCGTCCCCCAAATTCGGTCCGTGCGCTCTATGCGGCAACGAAGCCAAGCTCACCAAGGCCCATGTTCCGCCCCGGGGTGCTTTCAACAAGCGGAAGTTTGCATGGAGCGGGATCAAAAATGGGGACCACCCTGTCTACGGTCGCTCCATGTCCGGAGGACTTAACCGTCGGGCGCACTGCGAAGTTTGCCGCGCGATGACCTCACCCTGGGACAAAGAGTACATTTTGTGGGCTCACTGCTTCGCGGGCCTACTTCTCGACTCACCTGAAAAAGGCAAGAGGAGCCACATTCAATGCCACCTTCCAGGCATAAAACCTGGAATGTTCATTCGGTCAGCAATCGCTGGTATGACAGTCCTGCTCCCCGATTTAGTTACCTCCCATCCTGACTTGGTTCGCAATGTTCGAGAGGATGTTTCAGCTTCCCTTCCCGATGAGCTTCGGTTCTACATGGCAATCGCACCGGACAGAACACAAGTCCGGGTTGAAGGTGTACAGAAAGCCCAAGTCGTTGCGGCCGAAGTCGACGCTGTAACCGGAGACAACACACTGACGGTCGCGCCCTTCCAGTCAGCCATGATCCATTTCCCTCCGTTCAGCCTGGTTCTGGCCGATCCACGTTGGTCCACTAAGCTGCCGCACGCTGACTGCTCCTATTTCATGGAGTTCCGAGTTGACGAGGTAAGAGACTTGGACGTCGCTTTCCCAGTCGTCAAGTTGAGTGGGATCCAAGGTGGCCCAGCGCCATTTTCGACCAAGTTTGAAACCACCGTCGCTTGACCTCGCGGTGCATGCCGCCCCCATAACGAGACACCTCGCTCGCGGATCGGCCCCTGGACCGGATACAAACCGCCGAAGACCTAAGCCACGACGGGCATGAACACCTCGGATCTATAGCTAGACTGCGCTAGTACTCTTCGTTGTCGGGACCGACCCCAAATCGTAAAAGCCCACCCCAATCGACAAAGCCGTGGTGGCAGCGCGCATAGAACACATCATCGTCCAAACCGGACAGCACTACGACACGATGCGGTCCCAAGTCTTCTTCAGGGACCTTGGCATCTCGGCACTCCAGGAACACCTTGACGTCGGCCCTGGCTCCCACGGTCTCCAAGCCGGAGCCATCATGGTGGCTCTCGACGACGCGTATTCCAAATACGACCCCGACTGGGTCCTGGTTCTACGGGGACACAAGCTCGGCCCTTGCCGCCGCTATCTGCACTGTAAAGACGAGCATTCCGCTGGTCTATTTCGAAGCTGGCCTTCGCTCCTTCAATCGGAAAATGCTCGAGGATCACAACCACGTCCTTACCGACCACGCTTCCAACCTGCCCCCGCGCCGCTCCAGGTTGCGGCCGACCACCTGGGGAAACTAAGGCATCGAAGGCGACCGGGTCGCCAGTAATCGAAGCTCTTTTCTTGACTTCCTGAGCCTTATTCCGGGCGGGTACTCAGTTGCTACCATTCACCGGGCCGAGAACACAGACGCCCCAAGAGGCTAGGAGACATCCTTGAGTCTCTCCAGCAGGTCGATCACCCAGTAGCGCCCCTGGCTCGTCCCCGTCTTTTGGTTAAGAGCGCAGTGCACGCGCTCGAGCTAGGCGGCGAAAATCTGACTACGCACGCCTCGTTGGCCCACCCAGATTTGGTCGCGGCAGTCATGAACGCCCGAGGGGTTACCGCCGTTTCCGACGGCCCGCAGAAAGAGGCCTTCATTCTTCGGTTCCGCTGCACCACCGTTCGCACTGAAACCGAGCAAGTCCAAACCGTTGAGTTGGGTTGGAACAAGCTGGGCGAGCCCGGACCAGCACTAACTGAGGCAGCGAATCGGTCCCGTCCGCCGACACGGGCGCTGCCCCTACGGCAAAGGTCACGCTACTGTCGCGGTTGTCTCCGCCCTACTATGCAACTGAGGGCCTCAGGTTCTCCGCATCACAGGCGACACACCAAAAGCCCGCGGGTGCAAGACCCCTGGTCACGCCAGACAAGAGCCTCTTGGCACAGCCAGTCGCCGACTGGTCTTGGCGCACATACGAAGGCGTCTCTTTACTCGCCGATTACGTGTCTGGGGGTTCCTACCCAGAGGTTGGGGTTGGTGATGCGGCGTCCGTCGAAGAGGACTTTGATACCAGGAAAATCAGTAGGGGTAATGGTCTTGTAGTCGGCGTGGTCGGCCTGCACAATCACCGCATCCACACTCTCACCCAGGTGGTAGGGAGCCCACCCAAACTTCGTGAGTTCTTCATCCGAATACATGGGGTCCTGGACTACTACGTCAGCTCCTGCCGCCCGCAAAGCCTCCACAGTGGGAAACACGCCAGAAAACGCGGTCTCTTTGACCCCACCCCGATAAGAAGCACCCAGAACCGCTACCTTGAGTCCTTCAAGGGAACCGAGAGTGTTCACCAACTGGTCGACCACGTACTGGGGCATACCCGCATTAAACATCCGCGCCGTACGAACTATCGAAGCATCCGGGTCAGTGGACAAATACAACCTTGGGTACACCGGAATGCAATGACCACCCACCGCAATACCCGGCCGGTGAATATGAGAAAACGGCTGCGAATTACAAGCATCAATCACCCGGTTGACATCCAACCCCACCTTATCCGCATAAACCGCGAACTGATTCGCAAGGCCAATGTTCACATCCCGATATGTGGTCTCCGCCAACTTCGCCATCTCCGCCGCCTCAGCGCTGCCCATATCCCACACCCCATTAGCACGCGGCAAATCAGGACGCTCATCAAAATCCAACACCCGCTGGTAAAACTCAATCCCACGGGCGGTCCCAGACTCGGACAGACCACCCACCAGCTTGGGATACTTCGCCAAATCCTCAAACACCCGGCCCGTGAGCACCCGCTCCGGAGAAAACACCAAATCAAAATCCTCGCCCTCAGTAAGGCCAGAGACCTCCTCAATCAACGGCTTCCACCGATTCCTAGTGGTACCCACCGGCAACGTCGTCTCAAACGAAACCAAAGTCCCAGGGGTCAAATGCTCCGCCAACGACCGCGTTGCCGCATCCATCCACCCAAAATCAGGCTCCCAAGACTCATCATCCACAAACAAAGGAACCACCACAACCACCGCATCCGCACCCGGAACCGCCTCCCCATAATCCGTAGTAGCCCGCAGCTTCCCTGCTGGAACTAGCTCAGAGAGCTTTTCCTGCAGATGCGCCTCACCCGGAAACGGCTCCACCCCCCGATTCACCAGATCAACAGTCACCGGATTAACATCAACCCCCACAACCACATGACCCGCATCAGCAAACCGAACCGCCAACGGCAAACCAATCTTCCCCAAACCAACAACAACAATACGCATGTACTTCACTTTCCTAGTCTTGGGCCGACCCCAGGCGGTAAGAATTCTTAGAGCTCGCGGCGCATTCGTGCTATCCGAGCCGAACTGAGGCTCCTGTCGCGGCCGATTCGAGGATGGCGTCAACTACCTCCAAGTCGGCTAAGGCATCGTCCATGCTTACCTGGTTGGCGGCCTCGCCTAGAATCGCATCCCTAAAGTTCTCTTGTTCGACGGCAAGGGGCTCTCTCTTCTGGATCGCATACCTGATCGCCTGGCCCTCGGACACGCCCCTGAACGCAGCGATCTGATCCCACTCGACGGGGAAGGAACCATTCTCGAAAAAGGTTAGGTCACCGATTGCAGTGTCAGCGACTAGAGCGCCGTGTTCTCCCG
>WPCI01056142.1_pt1 | contig 24840 bp, 19 predicted proteins | sample 5399871 | NCBI WGS metagenome assembly WPCI01 (sample SAMN12869469, study PRJNA574797) | sludge metagenome | isolation source: wastewater treatment of pH7 | place: China:Beijing | collected 2019-05-20 | reverse complement strand
CGACGCTCCCACAGCGCCGCGTCCTGGGCCACGAGACCCTCGACCGCGGCGAGCCGCCCCTGCGGCGTGCCCGAGTCGCCGTCGGTGCCGGACACAGCCGTCCCCAGGGCATTACCCACGCGGTCGCGCACCAGCACGTCGCGGTAGCGCGGGTTCAGCGCCGCCGACACGCTCGGCGCCCACTTCGAGGGCAGTTCGTAGTCGATCACCAGCGGCTCGGTCGCGGACATGCGCGAGCCGACCCGAACCTGCTTCCCCTTCTCCTCCGCGGCCCAGCCGCGGGGATCGGAGCAGACCGCAGCGCGCATCCGCTCGTCGAAGTCCGCACGGGCCACGAGGCGGCCCGAGGGGCGGTCCGCCAGGGACCACGCCTTGTAGACCTCGTAGGCGAACGCCAGCGGCACGACGTCCCACGCGAACCGCTCGGCGAACTCGCCCCAGAACTGGCGCACGGGATCGTTCTTCACCCTGGCCTGGCCGATGAGGGCCCGCGTCTTGTCGGTCTCGGTGAAGTTGCCGGTGAAGCCCATCTCCATCGCACGGCGCAGGATGTAGCTGCGCACCTCGGGACGCTTCACGTAGTCGTCCTTGATGTGACGGTTCTCGGATCCCTCGAAGCTCCGCTCCAGCGGGATCAGCAGCCACCGCCGCCACAACGAATCCGACTTGTCGCCGAACTCCGGCAGCTCGTTCAGGTTGTGGACCTGAGTCCCGTAGAAGACGACGTTGTACGGCGTCTTGTACTTGGGGTTCACCAGGATCGGGTCGCGAGTGGCCAGCTTCTTGATCGTCTCCGCGTTCTTGACGAAGTCGTTGGTCGCGTTCTCGTCCGAAACGATCAGGGCCTTCCCCTGGATCAGCGGCAGGGTCGACTCCTTGGCGAGCTCGCCGATCGAGGCGGACAACTGGGACGCGTCGCCGACGAGGGACCTCAACTTCGCGATGAGGGTGCTCTTGCCGTTGTTGCCATAAGGGCTGTACAGACCGACGATCTTGTTCGTACGGGTCTGCGGATTGACCGTTGCCGCCAACACCTCCCACAGCAGGCGCTCGGTGCCCTCGTCGCCGTTCGCGATCTCGCGGATGCCGGAGTCGACGTCCCAGCCTCCGAACTCGTCCTCGAACCTGGGGTTCTCGGCCGCGGGGTCCCACTCGGAGGCGAACCTCGCGGTGAACACGCGCTCGGGGTCGAACGGATGAAGCTCCAACGTGTCCAGACGGAGGTCGCCGTTGGCGACGGCGGCCCACCGGCCCGACGCCTCGACGCGCACGCGCGGCGCGACCGCGCGCAGAGCGCCCAGCACCTCCTTGACGTACTGCGGGTTGGCGCCCGAGTTGTACGCCAGGATCGACGCGGCGATCCGGTCCTCGGAGTTGACGTAGACGCCGCGACCCCGGTCCCAGATCACCAGCGGGTCCTCGTCGCTGGCCACCGGCGTCTCGTTCTCCTCGGTGAAGGACGAGAAGAGCCGCACGACGTGATGCAGGGCAATGAGGAGCTGGGCCACCTGCGAGGCGCGCAGCTGCTTGAGGAGCGTGAACTGGCTGACCCGAGGACGATCCAAGTTCGCCTGCATCAGCAGAGCGTTGGAGGCAACCAGCAGGTCGGCCTCCACCCACTGAGGGGCCGGCGGCGCGGCCGCGTCGAGCGAGGCGACCAGCGTGCTCGTCGCGAGGTCGATCAGCTGGTTGAGCGGCAGCTTCTCGGTTGAGGGGGCGGTACCCCCTGGGGTATTCTGAACCTTGGAGCCGCGAAACTCTTCGGGAGCCGCCTCAGCATCGCTGGGGCGGTTTTCCTTTGCGCTCATGGGTCATCGACCCCCCAGCAGGGACCGAAGGCGCGCGAGGCGGGCCTCGTCGATCGGCGGGTGGTCGGCAGCGCCCTTGACGGGCACCGGCTGCGGTGCGAACGCGCTCTCGGCGTCGGACCTGAGGACGAACTTCCGGCCCCGGTACATGACGGCGGGGAGCTCGCCCGCGGTAATCCGTCGGTTGATGGTCGCGACCGAGACGGAGAAGGACCGAGCGATCTCGGCCACGGTCAGGGCGGCGTCCTCGGCGGTCTTCGCCGAGACGGGGGTAGTGAGTGCGACGGCGGAAGCCATAGCGATCTCCTTCAGAAGCAAGAGAAATCGCCGATTGAGGAGGTTCTTCGTCCCACCTCAGGGCTTCCCAGTCCGTCATGCTGGGCTCCCCGGGAAACCCGGGATTCAGCTCGCCCTCTCGTCGGGCGGCTCGGTCAGAACAACGCGTAGGGCATCGCTCCTAACCGCATGATACGCCTTAGCCTCCTCGGATGCAACTGACGCACTACTACTCAAGATTGTTCACGTTGCTCGCTCTCTGGAGGTAAGAAGTGCATCCCACTGCGCCTCTGCAGCCAGCCAATGATGAAAGCCGAGGTGGGTCACATCACCTTCTCCCAGAAGTGCCTCTCGGCGGTTCCCCTTGAACGGGTCTACGACGGGATGTGCACCGTGCTCGGGGCAGGAGGATGCGATCCTGATTCCTCGTCCATCACCCGCGTCGAACGGCTCCGGCGGGCAGCCAGTGCCCGCACTGTCTACCGAGCGCGGGCACTGGCTAGATCGCGGTCGCCGCCGCCACCACCCGCCCGGCAGATACGGCTCGCGGCACAAGGCCACTCCACCTCTTTGCGAGGGGTTTCGGTAGGATGAGAACAAATACGAAGGCGTACCCTTGCTCCGGGGCAGGGTGGGAGGATCAAGGGTTCATGCGTATATCGAGGGTGGCAATTGCCAACCACAGCCGCATCCAGGATCTCGACATTGACGTCCGCAGGCATTCGGTCATCGTAGGTGCGAACGACGTGGGCAAGTCTTCGATCCTTCGGATGCTCAATCTCACGCTTGGCACGAGCACTGCGGGTCTCTATCAGGCGCTCACGCCCGGTGACTTGCGCGACCATGAGCAACCGCTCGTGGTCGATGTCTGGTGGTCTGCCTTCACGGAGGCGAACCGTCGGCCCTTCCCATCGGAGATCAGCATCGCGGAGGATCGGGAAACGGAGTACCTCTGGGTTCAGATGGTTGTCGAAGCACATCCCGAGGACGACGAGGCTGTGACGGTACGCCGGTGGTTCCCAGAAAGCGGTCACGAGCGCGTTCCCAGTCGGGAGCAGTTGGAAGAGTTCGGGTGGCGATACCTTCGTGCTACCCGAGGCTCGTCCATGATGGAGGGCGCACACAGTCCTGTGCGAACCCTCCTCGCCGCAGCCGATCTCGGCACGAACGAAGAAGGGCTTAGGACTCTCCTGAACCAGTTCAACGAGGAACTGTCGGGAAATGAGTCCGTGAGCGACCTTCTCGAACGAGTGGCGAAGCACCTGAGCCGCGCGATGCCCAGAAGTGTCAGCCGAGAGGACTTCACAGTGCGGAGCGTGACCGATCCGTCGAATGATGTGCTCCAGGACGTGTCGATCTTCCTCAACCGTGGCGGGGAACAGGTGTCATTGCTGGAGCAGTCAGACGGTGCACGTCAACTGATGTCCATGACCCTCTTCGACCTCGCGGAGGGGACGGCCAACGTGCTTGCGATTGACGAGCCGGAGCTCCATCTACATCCAACCAGCCAGCGGACAGCAGCCGATCTACTCAGTGGCGAGGGCAACCAGAAGATCATCGCCACCCACTCTCCATACATCCTTCACCGATTCGAGCCATCCGAGGTCGTCGCCGTTGATCGACACGGGAAATGCCACCAGATCGGGTCTGCCAAGTTGTCGAAGATCGAGAAGGTACGGGCGCATTGGTGGTCGCCCCGCCTTCTTGAAGCGCTGACAGCGAGGTTCGTGATCCTGGTCGAGGGAGACGCAGACCGGGTGATCGTGGAGGCGGTAGCAGATGCACTCGGTATTGACCTTGACCGGCTCGGAGCCGTTGTGGTTGAACTCGACGGTGCAGAGAAGTTCAGAAACGTCTTTCCTCTCCTCGGCCCAGACGGCTTCGGGCCCACTCTCTTCGGGCTCGTGGACGAGAAGGAGAGCGCTTCCTGGGTCAATGCATTCGGCGGCAAGCCGAAGACGGTCGTAGACAAGAAGGTGTTCATCTCTGCGGCAGACCTCGAAGACGAGTACTCCCGCGCGCTCGGTGGACCGGCGGCAGCGCAAGCGCTCGTCGACGGTGGGCTCTGCCGCGAGGAAGGAATCTTGCAGTCCGCTGGCGCCGCGACGCTAGATGAGGTGACGTTCGAGGCAGTGGCGCGCTTCTGCCGTGGCAACGGCAAAGTGGACGCTGCGACCTGTATCGCGGATGTGTTGACCAAAGAGTCCGCAGAGAAGATTGGCAGCGTGTCGCGGCTTCTCCACGCCCTCGAAGAACTGAGCGCACAGTGAGCGAGTTCGCTCTGAGCCAGGAGCAGTCACACGCCGCGACCTCCGACGCCGACTATCTGATGATCGTTGCACCACCAGGATGCGGCAAGACCGAGGTCTTGGCACATCGTGCCGCCCACCTCATTAGTTCGCTGGAAAAGAACCAGCGCGTGCTGGCGCTGACATTCACCAACCGAGCACGATCCAATCTCGAAGAGCGTCTGCGGGCAGTGCTAGGACAGGCTCGAACACGTCGGCACATCGTTGTTCGGAACTTCCACGGGTTCGCGACTCAGGTTGTGCTAGCGCACGGACGAACCATCGGCTTGGAAATGGATAGTCTTCAGCAACCGAAGACCAGTACTCTGCGAAAGGCGATGTCAGACGCTGGTGGTAATGGTGCTGTGATGTATGACGCGGAGCGCATGCTGAGCGAGATCAAGCGCAATTCCTTGTCCGACGCCGAAGTGCTTAGGGTTCTCCAACAACAGAGCCCAGGGAAGGTAAGTGAACTGGCCGAGAAGGTCGAGCGCGCACGCCAAGAGGTGAACCAACTCCACTATGACGACCTTCTCAGGCACGCACAATGCCTCCTTCACATTCCGGCAATCTCACGGCTGTATCAAGCCCACTTCGGGGCGGTACTGGTAGACGAGTTCCAAGACCTCTCGTTGCAACAACTCGACCTTGCGCGCCTGAGTTGCGCATCTCGGCAGACATTCGCCGGTGATCCTCTTCAAGGCATCTACTCCTGGGCTGGAGCCGCACCCGCCGAGGTGGAAGCGGAGATTCGTAAGAACTGCGGCGAGCCGATACGGCTGCACGAGTCGTACCGTTCATCCCCGAAGGTCCTGGAAACCGTCAATTCTATCAGCGAAAGAATTGATCCGGGATCGAGCCTGATCTCCGCACAGCCAGCGCGCTGGACAGAGGGTGGCTGCTCCGCAGCGCTCGTCCTGCACGACCGCGCGCAAGAAGCGCAAGTCCTGCCACGGTTGGCAGCCGAGATACTTAGTTGTAATCCCGAAGCATCCGTCGGGATTATTTGCCGGGCGGGTTGGCGTAGAGGGGACATCGACCGAGCCTTCTCCGCTGAGACGGGCTTCCCAGTACGACGGTGGGAACTCGCAATCGACGACCCAAGGATCGTTGCGCTAATCCAGTCCACTGTGGCCACGCTTCCCCGGGGCGCAAGCATTGCGGATGCCCGGCTTGCGGTGCTCGATATCGTGGACCCCGCCGACGTGGAGGCACGCGAACAGGTCGATGACGCCTTCGACACCCTGGAGCAGAGCAACGCCACGACTGCGAAGGCCGCGATTCGTTCTATCCGAGTCTCTGATCCCAAACAGACTATCGGGCCGGGCGTGCACCTCCTTAACGCGCATACGGGCAAAGGGCAGCAGTTCGACTGGGTGTTCGTTGTTGGGATGGAAGAAGGGCACCTCCCTGGTCGCCGGAATAGCCAGGGAGCAGCGCTCGCTGAAGAGCAACGAGTGCTGCTCGTGATGCTCTCCCGAGCCCGCCACGGCCTTATCGTGACGAGAGTGGACATAACCAGCGGCATGTATGGCCCATATGCCGCCCACCAAAGTCGCTGGTGGTCGGAACTTCAGACCGCTCTCACATCTGCTGAGGAAGTTGAAACGCACCTGCTAGCGTACGCGTCGAGCGTAACGGCATAGTGGATGCCCAAGGTATGCGGCTCTCGCTCCAGAGCCCGAAAACTTGCCCGTTGTGTATGCACCCATAGAATGGTCGAATCATGCCCGATGACCTATTACGCCTGAATAGCGAGACAGAATGGTCCGGGCTTTGGTGGCTACCTGACGCCCCGGACGAACAGATTCCAGGGACGCTACGATACGCGCCGGGGACTGGATTGACGCTCACTCTCATTGGTCGCCTTGAGGACCGGATTATGAGCAAGCCCGAGAACGGCAAGGTGACGGTCTACCAGGGGCTTCAATCCTGGGACGCCATTCATGGGGTGGCTAACCGCCGAGAGATCACGCTCCTCAGCTGCTCACCGAGGCATTCGCCCATCACCTGGGGTGCGCGAGTCAAGAGTCCGGAGAAGCAAGTCATCTCAGTGGACTCGGCATTGATCGGCGCCCACGTAGCGTCACCTGAGGAGTCAGCGTTTGCAGCGTGCGATTTCTCCGTGGAGGACCTTGGAGTCTGGGCTGCTTCGTCTGCACTGTCGCCAATATTCGAGTTGGAAGACGGCAGACTCAACGGCAAGAGCACTCTCGAGCTTTCACCTGCCTCTGAGACGTCAGTCGAGGTAGACGGGACGAAGTACTCCCTCTCTCACAGGTACACTCTGCCCTTCGTGGAGGCTCGGCGCGGTGTCGATTTCGGCCGCGCCACTGACACGCCGTTCGTTCAGGTCAAGCCTTCAGATGGATGCTCGCTGGAGGACGCGATCCGATATGCAGGACTGTTCCAAGACCTGCTGTCTTTGTCCACACATCGAGCCTCTGGCGTTCTCTGGCTGCGGCTGAGGCTTTCTGGCCCCACCGTTGATCCGTTGCCCGAGCGCCCGGTTCCCGCACGGTACGCGGAAGTCCTCTATCGCCCCACAGTCATCGGCGACGGTGATGCTGAAGCAGCGAAGCCGCATCGAGTGTTGTTCACATGCGATGACACGCCGTTTGAGGAGATCGTCCCCCGGTGGTGCGAGGTTCACGAGCGATTGCAAGCCGCAGCGAGTATGATTCTGGGGCTCAGATACGACCCGGCTCTGTACATCGAAAACAACTTGCTGATCTCAGTCGGAGCTGCCGAAGTGCTCCAAGGGAAACTGCATGTTGGCTCTCCTCCGATCCCTGAGGAAGAGTTCGCACTGCTACGGGAACAGATCCTTCCTAACGTGTCTGAAGAACGCCGGGACTGGGTTCGGAGCAAGCTCCAGAACACTCCGAGTCTCAGGAGCCGTCTCCTTGGGCTTGTCGAGAGGATGGACGCGGGCGTGGTCGATCTCCTAATGCCAGACAAGGACCGGTGGGCACAGTCCGCGTCGCAGGCGCGTAACGATCTTGCTCATCAGGGACAGACTCCGCGCCACTCGATGGAGGAATTGTCTGCGGTCGTCAGAGTCACTACCGCGGTTGTTGTCCTCAACCTTCTTCAAGAACTTGGCATCTCTGCCGAGCGCCAGCGAGAGATCATGCAGAGGAACCCCGAACTGTGCCAAACCGCCTCCGATGCTCGCCGCTGGTTGGACAAGAAGACGTCCTGATCGAGGGTTGGGTCTGGCGTGCTGCACTTTGTTCCTTGTCAGCGGGAAAGCATGCCGGTGACCGATGCGCTGCTCCCTCGGGCGTCCGGGGCTGGAACCTGCCGCTACAGACCGATCAAGTTCGCTCACACTTACTCACGATGCTCGCTGACCTTCACAACACGCGGAACGTGGTGGAGTTTAGATTCAACGTGTAGTCCAGGTTTGTCGCTGCGGACCGGGGCTTAGTCACGCAAGACGGCTGGAGACGGGGTCGTTTGGCGCGACGAGGCGTCTTGGCACATGCTAACTCTGGAGTCTGTGCCGGAGGGCTGCCGGTTTCTGTCGGAGCTTGGCTGTAGTGTCGAATCCAAGCGAAAACCTCGGCACGGCGGGAGGACAGTCATGAGCGACGGCGAGATCATCCTTTACCAGTCAGAGGACGGATCGCACGTACAGCTACGTGCTTCGGGCAGCACTGTTTGGTTGACGCAGGCTGAGATCGCGGATCTCTAAGCAACCTCGGTCCCCAATGTGAAGCAGGCAATCAGCCGAGTTCTGGCTGATGGAGAGCTTGATGACTCAACTATTAACTCTGAGTTAATAGTTCGAACTGAGGGTAATCGACAGGTGCGCCGTGAAGCAATGGTCTACAACCTGGACATGGTGCTGGCGGTTGGATACCGATCGACCTCACCTCGTGCGGTGCAGTTTCGGCAGTGGGCTACGAGCGTTCTTTCGGAGTACCTGGTCAAGGGCTTTGCAATGGACGACGGCAAGCTCAAGGCGGTAGATAACTGGGATTACTTCGATGAGTGGCTGGATCAGCAGGTTCGCTCGATCCGCGATTCTGAGAAGCGTTTCTATCAGAAGGTTCGGGATCTTTATGCGACGGCCATCGACTATGACCCGAAGAGCGACACTTCCGAACGGTTCTTTGCGACAGTCCAGAACAAGATGCTCTGGGCTGTTACTGGCCATACCGCGGCGGAGATAGTGAAGCTTAGTAGTGACCCGGCTGCAGCCAACATGGGATTGACTTCATGGTCAGGGAGCGTGGTTCAATCGTCAGATGCACATCTTTGTGCCAGTTTTTATCTCCCTCGAAGGAGCCGAAATCATTGACTGGAGTAAGTAACGAACGGCGAGTGGAATGACGACCCCTTCGGCTGTCCGCGACTATGCCGTTCGCGTCCGAGTCTGGATGGCCCTAGGGTGTACCAATGGCTACCAGGGGATCGCATAGGCAAACGGCAGGCCCGGCATCATGAGTGAGCGAGACTTGAGTCTGCGTCCGCTGAGTGTCGAGGACGCTGCTGCCATGACGGTTGTGCTGGCCGACGATTCCCTCTACAGATTTACGGGCGGAAGTCCTCCGACTGAAGAGGAACTGGACCGACGCTACTCGGCGCAAGTTCGGGGGATTTCTCCTGATGGTAGCGAGATCTGGATTAATCGAGTGGTAACTCTCGGCTGTAAGCCGATTGGCTACGTTCAGGCGACACTGTCCCGCGACGGGGATATTGCTGAGGTTGCATGGGTAATTGGGGTGCCTTGGCAGAGCCACGGTTATGCGAAGCGTGCCATCCGACTGCTGCTTGATGAATTGGTGGGACGAGGCGTTAGCTCCCTGGTTGCGCACATTCATCCGGATCACATGGCGTCACAACGAGTTGCTGAGTCCATCGGCTTGCTAGCCACCGATGAAACGAATGATTGTGAGGTCCGTTGGGTCGGCCCGGTTTACTTAGAACACGAGCCGTTGCGTCTGAGCGGAATTGGGTAGTGTAACCAGAATGGACGCAACTGCACTGCTGAGTGCCTATGACGAGCAACTCCGCACTGATGCTGAGACACCGAGTGCTATTGCGGTAACTTCTCTCGGAGTTCTGAGGCTCGTGGAGTTCGCAGGCGGTCGTGGATTCGTGACCTATCGAGACCTTGGTGGCTCTGATGCCGAGCGTATTTGGCAACTCGTGGATGTGGTGCGGGCGTTCTTTGAGGCGAATCCGGCGATTACCAGCGTTGAGTGGAAAACACGCGGGCATGATCATGCGCCCGGGCTTCACGACGCGCTTGTTGCGCACGGATTTGTTCCTGAAGAATCCGAGTCAATCATGCTTGGGGAGGTCACATCGCTTGTAGCCGACGTGCCCTTGCCGGACGGCGTCACGTTGCGAAAGATACGCGACGAACCCGAAGTGCGCTCTATGTGTGCCATGCAGGATAGCGTGTTTGGGCTGGATACCTTGGAAGCGCAGACCGATGAGATCATGTCTCGACTCAGGCGCAATGACGGTATGGAGCTGTGGATTGCAGAAGCCTCGGGTGAAATTGTCAGTACCGGACGACTTGAACCGGTTGTCGGTACGGACTTTGCGGGAATCTGGGGCGGAGCAACTGTGAAGGAATGGCGGGGGAAAGGGATCTACCGCGCTCTGACGTCAGCCCGAGCCCGCTCGGCGCTTGCGCTCGGCAAGACGCTTATTCACAGTGACTCGACGGAGTTCTCGCGCCCGATTCTTGAGCGTTCGGGTCTCATCAAGGTTTCGACGACGACACCATACATCTGGAGACGTTGACCGTTTAGTGATGATTGGTGGATGCACTCAACGGCATCACGACGTTGGTTTTATCCGCAAAGGTTACTTTGTAACACCCAGGTGGAGTGCATGTCATTCCGATCAGGTGTCTTGGACCATGATCGTCGCTCAGTTTGAGATCGGTCTGAAGCCGCTTGTCCAAGCGCTGTAGATTTACCCGCGGACGCAACCGTGAGGAGTCGCCATGACCGAAACCCCCTCTGCCCAGCTAATCCTTGAGGACGGTCGAGTGTTCTCAGGGAGCGCCTACGGTGCAACTGGCAAGACATTCGGTGAGATCGTGTTCAACACCGGGATGACCGGGTACCAGGAAACGCTTACTGATCCCTCGTACCATCAGCAGATCGTGGTGATGACTTCTCCCCATATCGGAAACGTTGGGGTCAACTCAACTGATCCAGAGTCAAACCGCATCTGGGTTTCCGGCTTCGTGGTCCGCGACGCCGCGAGACGAATGTCAAACTGGCGTGCTGAGGATGAACTTGGCACGTACCTCGCCGAACAGGGGATTGTCGGTCTCTCCGAAGTTGACACCCGTGCGCTGACCCGCCATCTCCGCGAGCGTGGCGTCATGCGAGCGGGAATCTTCTCCGGCGACACGCTTTTGGACAAGCACGGCCTGCTCCGTCGCATTCCCGATTTGGTGGACGAGGTCAAGACCGCCCCCCTTATGGAAGGTGCCGACCTCGCCTGCGAAGTCTCCGCGAAAGAGGCGTACACCGTAGAACCTGAAGGCAATCCCATCGCCACCGTGGTCGCGATCGATCTGGGGATCAAGTCCATGACCCCCGAGCGCCTCGCACAGCGCGGTGTCAAAGTTGAGGTTCTTCCCGCTACTGCAACGATCGATGACATCCTTGCCCTGAACCCCGACGGGGTTTTCTTTTCGAACGGACCCGGTGACCCGGCTGCGGCGACGCATGAGGTGGAGTTACTTCGCGAGGTGCTTGATCGCAAGATTCCATACTTCGGCATCTGCTTCGGCAACCAGATCCTCGGACGCGCCCTAGGATTTGGAACCTACAAACTGCGCTACGGGCACCGCGGCATCAACCAGCCGGTCAAGGATTTGACGACCGGCAAGGTTGAGATCACCTCGCACAATCACGGCTTCGCGGTTGATGTTCCGCTCGACGGCCCCGTGGAGTCCCCGAACGGTTACGGCCGCGTCGAAGTCTCCCACATCGGTCTCAACGACAATGTAGTCGAGGGCCTTCGCTGCCTCGACATCCCCGCTTTCTCCGTCCAGTACCACCCGGAGGCTGCGGCTGGTCCGCACGACGCGGCCTACCTCTTCGACCGGTTCGTAGAGATGATGAAGGAGTCCTGAGCCATGCCACGCAGAACTGACATCTCATCGGTAATGGTGATTGGCTCGGGCCCGATCGTCATTGGCCAGGCCTGCGAGTTCGACTACTCCGGCACCCAGGCTTGCCGCGTCCTGCGGGACGAGGGGATCCGGGTCATTCTGGTCAATTCCAACCCCGCGACCATCATGACGGACCCCGAGTTTGCGGACGCCACCTACATCGAGCCGCTGACAACGGATGTCCTCACCTCGATCATCGAGAAGGAACGCCCCGACGCGTTGCTCCCGACCCTCGGTGGACAGACCGCCCTCAACGCGGCGATTGCGCTGGACGAGGCTGGAGTCCTGGAGAAATACAACGTCGAACTCATTGGTGCCAGCATCGAGGCGATCCAGAAGGGCGAGGATCGCGAGCAGTTCAAGAAGGTTGTCGATAACTGCGGCGGGGAATCGGCCCGCTCCCATATCGTTCACTCCATGGATGAGGCGCTTGAGGCGGTCAAAGATCTGGGCTATCCGGTCGTTGCCCGCCCCTCGTTCACCATGGGTGGCCTGGGCTCAGGCATCGCATATGACGAGGCGGACCTGCGGCAAATCGTCGGTCAGGGGCTCCACTATTCACCCACGACTGAGGTGCTTCTTGAAGAGAGCATCATCGGCTGGAAAGAGTACGAACTCGAACTGATGCGTGACCGCGCCGACAACGTCGTCGTGGTCTGTTCGATTGAGAACGTTGACCCCGTCGGCGTTCACACTGGCGACTCGATCACTGTCGCCCCCGCGCTGACCCTGACTGACCGCGAGTATCAGCGCCTGCGCGACATCGGTATCGCAGTGATCCGTGAGGTCGGCGTCGATACCGGCGGCTGTAACATTCAGTTCGCTGTCAACCCCGAGAACGGCCGCATCATCGTTATTGAGATGAACCCGCGTGTTTCCCGCTCCTCGGCCTTGGCTTCGAAGGCAACAGGTTTCCCGATTGCCAAACTGGCCGCCAAACTCGCCGTGGGTTACACGTTGGACGAGGTGCCGAACGACATCACCGGCTCAACCCCGGCCTCATTCGAACCGACCTTGGACTACGTCGTGGTCAAAGTTCCACGCTTCGCCTTTGAGAAGTTCCCGGCCGCCGACGACACCCTCACCACCACCATGAAGTCGGTGGGCGAGGCCATGTCGCTGGGTCGCAACTTCACTGAGGCCCTCGGCAAGGCTATGCGCTCCATCGACAAGGCCGGTTCGACTTTCCACTGGCAGGGTGAGCCTGGAGACGTTGAGGAGCTCCTCGAAGAGATCAAGCGTCCCACCGAGCAGCGCATCATCCAACTTCAGCAGGCTCTACGTGCGGGTGCCACTGCCCGCCAGGTCTTCGAGGCAACAAAGATCGACCCCTGGTTCATCGACCAGATTCAGCTGATCAACGAGGTCGCACAGGAGGTCGCGGACGCCCCCGCCCTCACCAAGTCCGTCCTCAAGAACGCCAAGCGGCACGGCCTTTCCGACCAGCAGATCGCCCAGCTCCGAGGCATCACTCTTGAAGGAGAGGTGGCGGTTCGCGAGGTCCGTCGCGCCCTCGGGATTCGCCCCGTCTACAAGACCGTCGACACCTGCGCTGCCGAGTTCGCTGCCGAAACCCCCTACTACTACTCCACGTACGACGAGGAGTCCGAGGTTCAGCCCCGGCAGCGCGAGGCCGTCATCATCCTCGGCTCCGGCCCGAATCGTATTGGCCAGGGGATCGAGTTCGACTACTCTTGCGTTCACGCCGCTCTCGCGCTTTCGGAGAAGTACGAGACGATAATGGTCAACTGCAACCCCGAGACTGTCTCTACCGACTACGACACCTCCGATCGCCTCTACTTTGAACCGCTCACGCTCGAAGATGTCATCGAGGTGTACGAGGCCGAGCTCGCGGCCGGACCCATCAAGGGAATCATTGTCCAACTTGGCGGACAGACCCCGCTTTCGTTGGCGCAACGACTGGAAGGGGCCGGGCTCCCGATCCTTGGGACCTCCCCCGACGCGATCGACTCCGCTGAGGACCGCTCAATCTTCGGACAGGTCCTCACCGATGCGAACCTTCCCGCTCCAGCATTTGGTACGGCAACTTCGCTGGCCCAGGCAAAGGCGGTTGCCGAACGAATCGGCTACCCGGTCCTCGTTCGCCCCTCGTACGTACTCGGCGGTCGAGGAATGGAGATCGTCTATTCGGAGGAACAGCTTTCCGACTACGTCCGTCGCGCGCTAGGTGAGGCCGAGGCCGACATGACCCGTCAGATCGCCCCGATTCTGATTGATCGCTTCCTTGACGACGCGATTGAGATTGACGTGGACGCGCTGTTCGATGGGGAGGAACTCTACCTCGGCGGCGTGATGGAGCACATCGAGGAAGCCGGGGTTCACTCCGGTGACTCCGCATGTGTGCTCCCCCCAGTGACCCTGTCGCCCAGGGTGATCAAACGGATCGCGGAGTCAACCGAGGCAATCGCTCGCGGCGTTGGCGTACGAGGGCTACTGAACGTCCAGTACGCCCTCCTCAGTGATGTTCTCTATGTGCTTGAGGCGAATCCTCGTGCGTCGCGCTCTGCCCCGTTCGTTTCGAAGGCGACCGGTGTGCCCCTGGCGAAGGCGGCCGCTTTGGTCATGACCGGGTCGACCATTGCCGAGTTGCGTGAGAGCGGAGTGCTTCCGGCTGAAGGCGATGGAAGCTCGACTGACCTCAGCCTGCCGATCGCGGTAAAGGAGGCGGTGCTGTCCTTTAAGCGGTTCCGCACGGCCGACGGGCGCACCGTCGACTCAAAACTGGGACCGGAGATGCGTTCGACCGGTGAAGTGATGGGGTTCGACAAGGACTTCCCGACCGCATTCGCTAAGTCGCAGTCCGCCGCTTTCGGGGGCTTGCCCTTGAATGGTACGGTCTTCGTCTCCGTTGCAGACCGGGACAAGGGGTCGATCCTCTTCCCAGTGAAGCGACTGGTAGAGCTAGGTTTTGACATTCTCACCACCCCGAGTACTGCGGCGGTATTGCGGCGCAACGGAATCGAGTCACGCGTGGTGCGGAAATACTCTCAGGGACGTGGGCCGAACGGCGAACCGACCATCGTTGACCTCATCATGAACGGCGAGGTGGACATGGTGGTGAATACTCCGAGTGGATCGGGAACCAGGGCGGATGGGTACGAGATCCGCGCTGCTGCAGTTGCCTCGGACAAGGCGATCATCACCACGGTTCAACAGTTTGCCGCTGCGGTTCAGGGGATCGAAGCACAAAGGGCGGCCCCGTTCGAGGTGCACTCGCTCCAGGAGTACGTAATCCGCCCCGACGCAACCAACCGCTACCACAACGGCCCCGCGAGTGTGTTCAGGTAGGCTGTCTCAGGTTCCGGTCGATACTATGCGGTGCCATGTATAGTTATGCGGGTGACTATTAAGGTGTCTGTCGCCGGTGCGACAGGATATGCGGGTGGGGAAGTCCTACGGCTCTTGCTGGGCCACCCCGAACTTGAGGTGGGTGCACTTTGCGCGGGTAGTTCCCGTGGTTCACTCGGTCAATATCATCCGCACCTGCGTGGTCTGGCTGACCGTGAGGTCCAAGAGACCGATCCGGCCGTGCTCGCGGATTCCGACGTCGCAGTTATAGGCCTTCCCCACGGAACCTCCGCCGAGGTCACGGCCGCGATCGAGGCCATCAACCCCGACTGCATAATCGTCGACCTCGGGGCCGACCACCGCCTGGAGTCAGTCGAGGACTGGGAAGCCTTCTACGGCTCCGCAGCTAGTGAGCCCTGGGCCTACGGGATGCCGGAACTGATGCGCGCGCAAGGTCCGACCCAACGAGAGGTTCTGGCACACAGCAGGCACATTGCCGCTCCCGGCTGCAACGCTTCCGCAGTTACCTTCGCCGCTCAGCCTGCGATCGCCGCTGGCATCGTCCAGTCCGAGGGTATCGTCGCGGTTCTCGCCGTTGGATACTCCGGCGCCGGCAAGACGATGAAGCCACACCTTGTGGCATCCGAGGCATTTGGTAGCGCTCTGCCCTACGGCGTCGGTGGCGCCCATCGCCACATCCCGGAGATCGCCCAGAACCTCCGCACCGCCGGTGGTGCGGTCTCGACTTTGTCGTTCACCCCTATCCTCGTCCCTATGTCGAGGGGAATCCTGGCAACGGTTTCGCTCCCAGTCGTTCCCGGAACCACAGCCACCGACGTTGCTGCGGCGTACGAGGATGCCTACGCAAACAATAAGTTCGTCCTAAATGTCGACCAGGTCCCGGCGACGGCGTCGGTGACGGGAGCAAACACCGCCCTCGTTCACGCTACGCTTGACCGGAACGGGCAGCGGATCACAGCGATCTGTGCCATCGACAATCTGATGAAGGGCACTGCGGGTGCCGCCATCCAATCTCTCAACATTGCGCTCGATCTGCCCGAGGAGCTCGGGCTCAACGTGAACGGAGTTGCGCCGTGACAGTTACTTTACCGAAGGGTTTTCGGGCATCAGGAGTGGCCTGCGGGCTGAAGATGCGTAGCGGTAGGCGTGACTTCGCGGTTGTCGTCAACGAAGGGCCTGAGTTCACGGCAGCGGCTGTGACGACCTCGAATCGTGTGTTTGCGGCTCCGGTGAAGTGGACCCGCGAAGCGGTCGCCGACGGAACATTACGCGCGGTGGTGCTGAACTCCGGTGGTGCGAATGCCTGCACCGGGGAAGCCGGGTATGCCGACACGTTGGAGACCGCGAACCTGTCGGCTGCCAAGCTCGGGGTCGCGGCTAGCGACGTTGCCGTTTGCTCGACTGGACTGATTGGCGAGTTGCTGAACATGGACGCGATCCGCAAGGGGATCGAGGACGGGTTCAGCGAGTTGAGTGCCGACGGCGGAGACAATGCGGCCGAGGCCATCATGACGACGGACAAGGTCGTGAAGACCGCCGGTGAATTGGGCGATTATTCGATCGGTGGTATGGCTAAGGGTGCTGGAATGCTTGCTCCCCAGCTAGCCACGATGCTCGTGGTCATCACCACGGATGCATCGCTGAGTAGGGGGGACGCGGAGGTCGCGCTGGCTACCGCGATGGATCAGTCTTTCAACCGGATCGACTCTGACGGCTGCATGTCGACAAATGACACGGTCATCCTGATGGCGTCAGGAGCGTCGGGCGTCGCTCCTGACCTCGCAGACTTTACGGCCAAGTTGACTCGCGTCGCGCAGGACTTGGCGGTGCAGTTGATTGGTGACGGTGAAGGTTCCTCGCACGACATCTCAGTTGAGGTTAGCGGGGCTTTGTCGCAGGAGGCCGGACTCGCCGTCGCCCGTTCCGTCGCCCGTTCCAACCTGCTGAAGTGTGCTGTCTTCGGAAACGACCCAAACTGGGGGCGAGTCCTCTCCTCGCTTGGAACTGTGCCCGAGGATGTTGCGCCGTACGACGCCGATCAGGTGGATGTCACAATCAACGGGGTGACGGTCTGCAGGAACGGCGGCGTTGGTGATCCTCGCGAGCTCGTGGATATGACTCCGCGTCTCTGCACCATTGCTATCAACCTCAAGGCGGGCGAGGAGTTCGTCCGCGTCCTAACCAACGACCTAACGTATGCGTACGTTGAAGAGAACTCGGCGTACTCGTCATGAACGACTCCATCCTCATGCGCTTGCAGCGAGCGCAACAAAAAGCCGGGGTTCTGATCGAGGCGTTGCCCTGGATTAGGGAGTTTGCTGGCGAAACTTTCGTCATAAAGTACGGCGGGAACGCAATGGTGTCCGAGGAGCTGAAGGTCGCCTTCGCTCAGGATGTCGTCTTCATGCACCACATGGGGATTCGCGTAGTCGTGGTTCACGGCGGCGGTCCCCAGATCAACACCATGCTGCACCGGCTGGACATTGAGCCCGAGTTTCTCGGCGGACTGCGAGTCACGACGAAACAGACGATGGACGTGGTCCGGATGGTGCTTACCGGCCAGGTGCAACGCGAACTGGTTTCCCTCATAAACGAGAAGGCACCTTACGCGGTTGGACTTTCGGGCGAGGATGCCGGACTCCTACTCGCGACGCGTAGAACCGCGATCGTCAATGGGGAAACCATTGCCGTCGGTCATGTCGGTGATGTTCGGACGGTGAATCCCGAGGCAATTACCGACCTACTTGATGCCGGTCGTATTCCTGTGGTTTCAACGGTAGCTGTCGATATCGAGTCACCACGCGAGGTTCTCAACGTCAACGCCGATACTGCGGCGAGCGCTATCGCGGTGGCGCTCGGCGCCAAGAAACTGATAATGCTGACTGATGTTGAGGGTCTGTACCGAAACTGGCCAGATAAGTCCTCGTTGGTGGACATGATCGGTGCGGAAGACTTGCGTGGCATCCTCCCGACCCTCGACTCGGGAATGGCGCCGAAGATGGAGGCTGCGCTTCGCGCGGTTGACCGAGGCGTCGACCATGCTCACGTCATCGATGGCAGAATGGCGCACTCGATGCTTCTGGAGGTCTTCACCGACGCCGGCATCGGAACCCAGGTCACCCTTCAGACTCCGGAGGATGCGCAATGAGTTTGAGCTCCCGCTACGTCGACAATTTCATGAATACTTTTGGGTCGCCACAGCTGGCTCTGGTCAAAGGGGAGGGCGTCTACGTCTGGGATGACTCAGGCGAAAGGTACCTAGATCTCTTGGCGGGCATTGCCGTCAACGCTCTCGGTCAGGCCCACCCTGCGGTAATTGAGGCGGTGACCAGGCAAGTTGCCGAGCTCGGTCACATCTCTAACTTCTTTACCAGTCCCGCACAAGTCGCTCTCGGGGAGAAACTGCAACGGATCTTCTCTGCGTCCGGGTACGAGGAACCGATTAAGGTCTTCCTCACCAACTCCGGTGCGGAGGCGAACGAGGCGGCGCTCAAGCTAACCCGGCTTCACAAACCCGGGGGTCGGGTGCTTGCGCTGACGCACTCTTTCCATGGGCGCACCATGGGGGCTCTGTCGGTGACAGAGAAACCGGTAATCCGCGAGCCTTTTGAGCCTTTGCCGAGAAATGTGCGATTTGTTGAGCCCACTGTTGAAGCGCTGGCTGAGGCTTTCGATGACAATGTTGCCGGGATATTCGTAGAACCCATCCAGGGCGAGGCGGGCGTGGTCCCTCTGTCATACGGGCTACTCGAAGCGATCCGTGAGCTGTGCGATAAGCACGATGCCCTCCTCGTAATAGACGAGGTTCAAACCGGGATCGGACGCACGGGACGTTGGCTTGCCTCCCAGGGTGTGCGGGCCGATGTAGTGACGCTTGCCAAGGGCTTCGGCGGGGGATTCCCGATTGGTGCATGCGTCGGAGTCGGAGCTGCCGGTGAGATCTTCGGGCCTGGTAGCCACGGCTCGACGTTCGCGGGAAACCCGGTGGCGAGTGCAGCTTCGCTAGCGACGTTGAACGAGGTCGAGAAGCTCCTCGAACACGTCACTGACACTGGTACCTGGCTGCGAGAACAGCTTGAATCGGCCGGATATGTCGTCCGAGGCGAAGGGTTGCTCTTAGGGATTGAGGTCGAGGACGCCCCCGCGCTTCAGCGCGAACTGCTCGACGCCGGATTCATTGTCAACGCTCCAAATCCGACAACGATTCGAGTCGCACCGCCGCTGATCATCACCAAAGAAGAACTAGGCTCCTTTGTCGACTATATGAGACAGCGTCGGGGTTAGCCCGCGAACTTAGGCTTCACATCGGGGAGATCGCGCTCGCGCACCTTATATGGGGTGCTGAAGACGTCTGTTTTGGTTCGCGCACCTTATATGGGGTGCCGGACGCCTTCCCTTGCTAGGTCTCTGCGGTTACTATTCGACAGCGGTCAAGAGCCGGTCCAGGATGGCAATTACGCCATGCTCGTCATTTGAGAGCGTTGTGTGCGCGGCGGCTTCCTTGATGCGTTCATCCGCGTTGGCAACGGCGTAGCTGTGCTCCGCGTACTTGATCATCGCGAAGTCGTTGTCGGTGTCGCCGAAAGCCATCATCTGATCGGGTCCGATACCCAGCTTCTCTCCTAGCACCTTCAGACCATGGCCTTTGTTGACCCCGCGGTTCGTGATGTCAATCCAGTCAGGCCCGGCGATGACCACTGAGTAGTCAGCACCCCAAAGATCATTTATATAGTCGTAATGGTCCCGACTGTCTCTTCTCGGGTAAAAAACGGAGAATTTCACTGAGGCAGCCGTGACGTCGCCCAGGTCCGGGACTAGCCGGAGGTCGTAGAAGAACTGGCGCAACATATCCTCGTACTCACGAAAGCGCTCTAGGGCAAATGATCCGTCGAGTGTGCTCAGGGCTGGGATCCCGACTCCCTCCTCGCGTACCGATTCCACCATCTCGAGGTGGACGCTGGGAGCAAAGGTGCTGGTATCAAGTATTTCGTTGCCGAGCCCAACAACAGCGCCGTTATCGGAGATATAGCCGACGCTCCGGTTCGCACTGGGGAACATGGCCCGCAGAGTCGCCCTTGGGCGACCGCTTGCCGGGACGAAAACAATGCGAGCGTCGGTAAGTCGCGAGATGTAGCTATCGAGGTCGGGAGGAAGGCCGCCGGACGAGGTTATAAGTGTCCGGTCCAAGTCCGTCGCAACAAGGCGGATGTCCTTCATTCTGCTCTCCTCCATACTCCTTCCACTCTACGTGGTGCTGGGATGACCAGGGCAATTGGTCTGCCAGGCTGGCCTGGTTTGGACTTTAGTTTGAACGAGGCGTAAAGGAAACCGGACACGGCCCCCTGGGTGAAGACCCCAACTCGCGGCTAGAGGCACGGACTGTTACACGCAGTTCGGCTGGGCTTCACTTTGACGAGGTGCGGAGAACGCCGGACCTGAGTAGCTCGGGGAGGGCTGAATCGATCTCGTCGCGCACTGTATTCTCTTCTCTGCCGAGCAGCATCGCGATTGCTGGGATGACCTGTGCGGGGGTGAGTTCCCCATCGGAGACACCGATCAGCGCGGCCACTGAGGAGCGGACAGTCCGATCTCTTCCGCCCGCACTTCCCTGGGTGATCCGCACCAGTTCGGGATCTGTCGAGCCGGGCACGAAGTAGCGCACCTCCCTCACGTCTTCAGCGCGAACGAGGGGCAAGCTGGCCCAGTTCTGCGGAACCACTAAGTTCTCAAGCGCAGTTTGTACGGCGGCTCCATCGGCTGGGAGTCCATCGGGAACATACTCAGAGACCAAGTTGAGTCGTGCCGCAGTGGGATGCGGCTCGGCCCTGTCCGTGCGAGGTTCGTCGGAGATATCGGGGGCGAGGGACTCTCCGGTTCTATCTGGGTGATCAAACTCATCGCGAATACGAGGCTCCTGGGCAGAAGCGTTCGTCGCGCTCACTTGCTTGAGGTTTCTACTGGTGTTTGCCTCGATGTGAAATGCCAGGAAACCCAAACCGACGTACTTAGTCCCAGCCTCGGCGAAGTCTCGGAGCCATTCGCGATACTCTTCGTTCCATTCTCCGAGACCAACTTGATCCCCTTTTGCGTCACGAATCCACCACTCCGCGTACTGCGAAACATCAACCAGATCACGCTGCACGAGCCAAGCATTGACGGAGAGGCCCCTGTCGAGGGCCGGTTCGGCTGCGGCTTCGATCCACATGGTTGGCCGCAGTGCCCAGGTTTCCTCTTCCCCTGATACTTCCCAGTTCGCCAACATCTGCAGGGTGCCACCGGGATTCAGATGGCCGACTGACTGTTTGATAATCAGGGGAGTGAGGCTGTCCCGCTCCATGCCGCCGTCGCGGTATTCAAGGTTCGCACTGGCGCGCACGGCTTCCGGGGTAATAACAAAGGGAGGGTTCGAGGTGATGAGGTCGAACGTCTCACCCTTCACCGGTTCGAAAAGAGAACCCTGGCGGACGTCGATCTGGACCCTGTTCAGCAGCGCGTTGAATCGGGTTACGTTGCAGGCTCTCTCCGAAATATCTGTTGCGACCACGCGCTTGGAGTGAGTGCTCAGGTACAGGGCCAGGATTCCGCAACCGCAGCCCAAATCTAGGGCTGAGCCGACGGGAGCGCGCATCGTCAAGCGAAGCAGGTTGGTGGAGGCGGAGGCGATTCCCAGAACGTAGTCCTCTTGGGGTGGATTGCCGGTCTGAGCTTGGGAGAGGTCGGAGGCAACCCACCAGTGATGCTCGGTGAAGCCCTCGCCATCGGGCAACTGGGCTGCGTGAGGTCGAAGGTCCATGATCGCTCGAACAGTGTCCGGGACGCTGGGCGTCCTCGCATCCTCGGAAACGAGCCTAGTTTCGCCAGCTCTTGGCTCAGAGCTCGGCAAGGTCGATGCGGCCGATGACTCGGAGAAATCAGGACGGAACTCCTGGGATCCGACCCGTTGAACCAATCCCAGCCGAACGGCGCCCGCGACGGAGAGAGAGGGGAGGGCGCGGGCGACCTCGTCCGCATTGACCTCCTCCGCGAGGATGAATAGCCGGGTCAGCGTCGCTGCGGGAGTCGTGATGCCATGCAGTTCAACGCTGGCGGGAACCAGTTGGTCTCGCTCCATCGCGGTGCGTGCCATCGGAGACAGAAGCGAGCCTACGACCTCGACAGTCCAGTCAGCGGCAGAGAGATCATCGCGCAATCGGTCAATCAGATCGGTATCGAGCGGGAGCGTGTGGGAGCTGGATGTCGAAGTGGCCATGACCCAGAGTTTAGTGAAACCGGGTGCTGACGCGACATTGGGCTTGCTGCCCTCGGTCTTGCGTTGCGCGGGCGTGAACGTGGCCGCGCAACCATCAACAGGCTGGTCTAATTGAGCTATGCGAACGACCTCTTACCTTCAACACTCATGTCAAGTTCACGAACATCGGATGATGGTTCCCCTCGACCCCACCGGGAAGCACTACCCAGGTCGAGAGATCGAAGTTTTCGCGCGCGAGGTCATCGCGCCAGGGCGCGAAGATAGGCCGATGCTGGTGTTCCTCCAGGGCGGTCCGGGCGGAGCCGGTCCCAGGGTCGGCGACTTCCGCGATGGCTGGACGGGTGAAGCGCTGAAGAACTACCGCGTGCTGCTCCTCGACCAAAGAGGGACGGGTCAGTCGACACCGCTTTCGGCGGACGTGATTCTTGCGGAGGAAGACCCGGAACTGTTCCTCACAATGTTCCTGCAGAACCAGATTCTGGCTGACGCGGAAGCGTTCCGCGCCGAGTTGAACGACGGCAAGAAGTGGTCGACGCTGGGGCAGTCGTACGGGGGCTTCCTCACCCTTGGATACCTTACGCAGTATCCGGACGCGGTGACTGAGTCGTATTTGACGGGCGGGCTTGTCGGCATGGTGCCGATTGATGACATCTACCGGTTGACATACCCGCTGACGGCCAAGCGCAATGACCAGTACTTCGCGCGCTACCCCCTGGACCAGCAGACTATCCGGGAGGTAGCGGTCCACCTCTTGGATTACGAGGAACTGCTACCGACCGGGGAGAGGCTGACTCCGACGCGAATGAGGTCGGTCGGGCTGAACCTCGGTGGGGCGATGAAGTTCGATGCGCTGCACTACCTGTGGGAGGGGCCGTTTGAGACACGTGGGGGTGAGAGGCGGCTGACTTCGCGATTCCTCCACGAGATCAGCGGCGAGCTGTCACAGGGGATGAGTCCGCTGTACTGGGTGCTTCAGGAGGCAATTTACGGTCAGACCACGTTTGATGCCACAGGGAGTGGAACGCAGTGGTCGGCGGAACGTTTGGCGGCGGAGTTCGACGGGTTCAATCTGAACGCCGATCCGCTTGATACCTCCTCGCCCTGGTACCTCACCGCCGAGCACGGATTCAGGGCATTGGTGGACGAGGATCCTTCGACCGCAGCGCTGATGCCTGTGGTGGACAAGTTGGCCGAGAGGACGCAGTGGGAGAAGACGTACGATGTCGAAGCGTTGGCGGCCTCGGATGTTCCGCTCGCGGCCCTGGTTTATCACAGTGATATCTACGTGCCGCGAGTGTTATCGGAGCAGACGGCGGCGATCATGCCGCGAGCGCGTACCTGGGTGACGAACGAGATGCAGCACGACGGCCTGCGAGCAAACGGAAAAGAAGTCTTCGCTCATCTGTACGAAATGGTGAGGGACTAGGTAGATCTTGGCGTCCGCTAGACCGCGGTTTGATTTCGGCTTGCCGACTTGGTGAAACCGAGAAGTGGGAGGTTCCGCGACGCAACGAGCGTCCTCGTGTGCTGAGTTGATTCCGTTCGTCAGTTGTCGATGAACTCCGTCAGGGTCTCCCCGATCGGATCGTGGATAACCAGGGTTGCCATGGCGTCGTACGGAGTGGAGTCGCGGTTGACGAGGATCAGTTCGTCCCCCTGGAACGCGCGGATAAGACCCGCTGCGGGATAGACCGCGAGTGAAGTGCCGCCAACAATAAGCGTGTCAGCGCGTGCCAGTTCCTCGACGGATTGGTTGATGACGTCATTGTCGAGGGCTTCCTCGTACAAAACAACATCGGGTTTGACGATCCCCCCGCACGAATCACAACGGGGGATACCGATCGAGTCCAGAATCTTCTCTAGTCCGTACCGCGCGCCGCATTCCATGCAGGTGTTGCGGTAGATGCCGCCGTGGAGTTCGAGGACACGCTTCGACCCGGCCATGGTGTGGAGTCCATCGATGTTCTGAGTGATGACGGCGGAGAGCTTTCCCTTGTGTTCGAGGGTCGTAAGCGCGAGGTGGGCCTGGTTGGGTTTCGCGTCAGCATGAACCAGGTTCGTTCGGTAGTAGTCGAAGAACTCGTCGGTGTGTGTGTTGAAGAAGGTGCGGCTGAGCATCTCCTCGGGCGTGTAGCTGCCGCCGGAGGCACTGTTGTATAGGCCCCCGGCGGAGCGAAAGTCAGGGATGCCCGACTCGGTGGAGACTCCGGCCCCACCAAAGAAAACGATTCTGCTACTTGAGTCAACGATGTCCCGTAAAGCACCCATAACTGAAGGCTAGTCCTTTTCGCCCTCTGGATTTAGAACACAGAGTTCAACGTGGAAAAAAGCGGAGCGATCTCTGAAAGAACGCAGCCCGGCAAATGGAGAGGAGATGTCGCTTAGCAGCTATCCCACCAAGTGATCATAAATGGTACACTATATAGATGAATACCACGTATGCGGTAGCAATGGGAGATAGAGGACGTCTTGTTATTCCACACGAACTCCGCGTCCGTCAGAACTGGGATCAGGGGACAGATCTGCTGATCATCGAATCAGGGGGTGGGGTAGTGCTTGCTACACGCGAGCAGGCTTTGGCACTACTCCGCAGGCAGCTTGCCGGTCCCAGTCTTGTCGATGAACTAATCGAAGAGCGGCGACAGGAAACAGAGCGGGAGCTAAAGAAATGACGGTTCTTGACGCCTCTGCGCTCCTGGCCTTCGTGCAGGGTGAACCGGGTGCCGAAGTTGT
>WPCI01232699.1_pt1 | contig 24872 bp, 29 predicted proteins | sample 5399871 | NCBI WGS metagenome assembly WPCI01 (sample SAMN12869469, study PRJNA574797) | sludge metagenome | isolation source: wastewater treatment of pH7 | place: China:Beijing | collected 2019-05-20 | reverse complement strand
TATTGAGGGATTTTATAACCGGAATCGACTTCATAGTTCGATTCACTATCTAACCCCTCAGGAGTTTGAAGATTTGGCAAAAGAAAAAATGACATAACCGTCTCTACTAAAATGTGTCCAAGATATTGACTCAAATCCAGAAATCTCCATGGCTGGTACATTTATTGTTGGCATACTAAATCCTCCGTCAATCTCATTTATGTTCATATTATATTCCACACTTGTTTCAAAAAACAATCGGACTTAAGAATGAACTTATAAAATTAACAATCCCCTATCATCATAGACGCTTGCACCATTATCGTTCCCACATCGAATCGCTCTATCCAAAGCCATAATTGTTGCAATTGCACCATCAATCTTCTCAGTTGATTTTTCTTTATCGGCTTTGATGTTTCCTGCCGGGTCTGTTCGAATAAAAATATTATCCATGTTCCAACGTAAAACTGGTTGGCCACCATGAGCAAGTTTCTTCTCAAGCGTTAGTTTCATCAACTCTTTTGTTGGTGGACTCATATCCTTAAAGCCTTGTCCGAATGGCACTACGGTAAATCCCATATTTTCAAGGTTCTGCACCATCTGCGCAGCACCCCAACGGTCAAAGGCAATTTCTCGAATATTATATTTTTCACCTAGTTCTTCGATAAAGGTTTCAATAAATCCATAGTGAACCACGTTTCCTTCAGTAGTTTTAAGATAGCCTTTCTTTTCCCATAAATCATAAGGAACATGGTCACGTTTCACTCGTAAATCAAGTGTATCTTCTGGAATCCAAAAGTAAGGTAGAATCACAAATTTGTCATCTTCATCTTCTGGTGGAAACACCAAAACGAAAGATGTGATATCAGTGGTGCTTGATAAATCAAGTCCACCATAACAAACTCGACCTTTTAGACGTTCTTCATCCACATTAAACGCACAATCATCCCACTTATCCATTGGCATCCAACGAACGGCTTGTTTCACCCATTGATTCAATCGTAATTGCCTAAATGAATTTTCTTCGGCAGGATTTTGTTTTGCTGACTCACAAGCAGCTTGAACTTTATCAAGACCAACTGTCACGCCAAGTGAGGGATTTGCTTTCTTCCAGACTTTCGGATCCGTCCAATCATCATTTTCTTCTGCGCCACAAATCACAGGATAAAAGGTTGGGTCATGTTTTCTTCCCTCAAGAATGTCCACTGCCTTTTGATGCGTTTCATAACAAATGGAATGAGTATCCGTTCCTGCCGTTGTAATCAAAAAATACAATGGTTGCGTTCGGGCATCTCCTGAACCTTTTGTCATCACATCAAAGAGCTTACGGTTTGGTTGGGTATGTAATTCATCAAAAACAACTCCATGAATGTTGAAACCATGCTTACTGTAAGCCTCGGCTGACAACACTTGATAAAAACTATTTGTAGGCTTGAAGATAATACGTTTTTGTGAGGCAAGTATCTTTACTCGCTTATTCAGTGCCGGGCACATCCGTACCATATCAGCTGCTACATCAAATACAATCGCTGCTTGTTGACGGTCGGCTGCACACCCATAAACTTCGGCACGCTCCTCTCCATCACCACAAGTCAAAAGCAAAGCAACTGCAGCCGCCAGTTCTGATTTACCCATTTTCTTTGGGATTTCAATATAAGCCGTATTAAACTGTCGATAGCCATTTGGTTTTACCACACCAAACAAATCACGGATAATCTGTTCTTGCCAATCTAATAACTTGAATGGCTTTCCTGACCATGTTCCTTTGGTATGGCTCAAACATTCAATAAAGCCCACTGCGTAATCAGCGAGCTGTTCATTATACTTGGAGTTCTTTGCCTTGAACTTCGTGGGTTTAAATTTCTTCTTCGTCAGTGCAATTCACTCTTTTCCACGCAAAAAGCAGCCGAACACGACTGCCTTTCTAACGCTATTCTTCCATCATATCTGCAATGAACTGAATTGCTTCTGGGTTGTTTTTGTTATCCCGTAGCAATTGCACCAATCCTTGCCAGTCATAATTTCCTTCTTTGATGCCATCTTCATTGGCTGGCAGATAAATTTGATAATCCATCACTCTTCACCTCGCAAGATAAATCGGCTGTATTCATCTTTATGTTCTTCAATAAAAATAACCAGTTCATAAAAGTGACGGTCATTCGCAATTCGCTGAACCGCAATGGTATCAAACATATTTGTTAAACCACTCTCGGCAATCGTGGTGATTTGTTGTTTAATCTTGTCATTCATTTTGACCGTCCTTTCTGCCTTGCTCGTAGGCAGCGATTAGGGCATCTTCCAAGCACCAAACCGCAATATCGAGAAAGTCTTCATTGTCGCTGTTGTGTGCCTTCAGGTCGCCGCGTTCGGGTAATTGCACGATATGTTGCTTTGCGATGTTGTAAATCTTACGTTTGCTTACTGTCATTTTAAAGCCCCTTTCTGATGTGGATGGTATCGGCATCCTTTGATTCAAGGTCAACCCAGACCAAATCATCATTCATCACCATATCGCTGACGTACTGCCAGGCATCGTTGTATGTTTCAAAGCCTTCTCGTCTACCGTTTTGAAAAACTAATTCATAGTACGGTTTGATAATTCGAACCACATCTTCGCCGTAAACTGCGTTCAGTGTTGAACCATTGTCCCATTGAACAAGTATTGAACCCATGTCATCAACGCCCTTTACTGTGCCTCGTGTGCCCTTTGGTGGGGCTTGACCGTCATCCATTTTGATGAGTTCTACCCGATTGCCTTTAAGGTAGCGTTTCTTTACGTTCTCAATTTGTTTGTGAGTTGGATACATAAGCTTTTCCTCCGTATTATTTTGGTAGTCTATATATCACTCTAAAGGGATTTTATAGCAAGTAATACGTTATTTATTTAAGATTTTCTGCCCATACAATTCCCGACAGTACAAAGAATACACAAGGCAATGCCACACCATTTCCCCACATCTTATATTCAGCTGAGTCCGAATGCGGATTTTTTAGCCATTTAATGATTTGCTTATCTGATTTAGGTTTGGTTGACTTACCTAGTGCTAAACGATGAGTTTCAAATACTTCTCGCCAGAACTTCAAATCTTCTTCAGTAGGTTCAGAAATACCTAAATTCTTACACCACCAAGATGGAAATCCTTGTAGTCTAGCACATTCTGTTGGAGTTAATCTTCGTACTACATAATGGTCGTTGACTGCTGGTGGATCTTTGTAATCCGTAGCAACCAAGGTACTAGCTTGTTCTTTCGTTGCACGAGTAAAATGTGAATTCTTGCTTAAGCTATAAGCTACTGCGTGTTTATCTACCGTATTCAAAGTAAAACTTACATCTTCATTCACGCCACTGCCTTGTGGGCCATTCTCATTTTTTCTTCCAACCATTGAACCTTGAACAGAAACTACGGCAATACCACCTTGATTGCTATCTGGTGCATTACCAGAAGTATCAATGGTTCGTGAAGTATCGCTCTCATAAACGTTGGCACGAGAATTTGCTGTACCTAGTGAAGTGAAACGAACATCATATGTTTTGGGTTCAACTACAAAAGGCTGATTATTTCCACCAGTACCATAAGTCGCAAGAACGGTTTGTGCTGTTTTAAGCGGTCCAGTATAACGACTGTCTTGGCTATGATTTTCAAACACAAGTGGTGGGTGATTTGCCTTAGCACGCAGAGTGGCAGTCACGTCATCTGTTACATCCATTCGATTACCACCTTGGTCGTTTAAGCAGAGATGGCTTGTTGCTCCAGTGCCTTCTTTAGGATTGTCGGTAGCTCTTTGCCACGCTCGGAAGCTCTCCGCAGAATACCTAGACAAGCCCTCTGACTCAAATAGTATTTTGTCGGCACATTCTCCTCTAAAATCTCCGACAAGGAAGATGCGTTTTCTTCGTTGGGGAACTCCGAAATACCGGGCATCCAACACTCTCCAACTGAGTGAGAAGTCATCTGCCAGGACTCTTCCTGCATTTGCCCACTTCTTAGGTTGAGCGATAGTAAGTTTTTCATTTTTGATGTGGCAGATTTCTTCAAGCACGGCTTTGAAGTCTGCTCCTTTATTGGATGAGAATGCCCCACAGACGTTTTCCCAAACAATGTATCTTGGTTTTTCTCCATTGGTCTTACACCTCATTTCCTTGATAATTCGAATTGCCTCGTAAAATAATGATGAGTTCTTTCCAGTAATTCCTGCACGTTTTCCTGCAATAGATAAATCCGTGCAAGGTGAACCAAACGTGATAATATCTACGGGTTCAATCTCTGCCCCACTGATTTTTGAGATATCACCTAAATGCTTTACTTGTGGCAAACGTTTTGTAGTTACCCTTATCGGAAAAGGCTCAATTTCAGAACACCACCTTGGTTCAATCCCAGCAAGTAAACCCGCCAGTGGGAAACCACCCGAACCATCAAAAAGACTCCCTAATGTTAAATTACTCATTGGCAGTCACCTCGTTAAATCTATATGTTTTTCCATCACGAACTACTGAAACACCGTCATCACTTCCGACTTGCTCGATGTAACGTTTCACAATCACATCGCAGAACTTTTCATCCAGTTCAATCGTGTGGCAAATGCGGTCCGTCTGCTCACACGCAATCAAGGTTGAACCGCTGCCTCCAAAGCTATCTAATACGATACAGTTGCTTAGTGATGAATTGGTAATTGGATAAGCAAGTAATGGAATTGGCTTCATCGTTGGATGATCACCATTCTTCTTTGGTTTGTCAAATTCCCAGATAGTTGATTCCTTACGACCGGTGTACCACTGATGTTTACCTTTTTTCTTCCAACCATAGAGAACTGGTTCATGCTGCCACTGATAAGGCGAACGTCCAAGCACCAGACTTTGCTTTTTCCAAATGCAAGTGCCTGAAAGATAGAAGCCAGCATCCACAAAAGCTTTTCTGAAGTTCAAGCCTTCTGTATCTGCATGGAAAATATAGATGCTGGCGTCGTTGGCCATCACACTTTCCATACAAGAAAAGGCATCATACAAGAAATTGTAGAATGCCTCATTTTCCATATTGTCATTTTTGATTTTCCCTGCGCTGCCTTCGTAGTTCACATTGTATGGTGGATCTGTTACTACAAGATTAGCTTGCTTTCCGTCCATGAGTCGTTCATAGGTTTCAGGTTTGGTTGAATCTCCACAAACTAAGCGGTGACGGCCAAGTAACCATAAGTCTCCAGTTGTACTGAAGGCGGGTTTCTCTAGTTCTTCATCCACGTCGAAATCATCATCTTGAACATCATCATTACCGTTGAGTAATTTATCAAGCTCATCGGTATCAAAACCAAGTAAATCCAAATCGAAATCTTCGCCTTGAAGGTCTGACAATTCAACAGCTAACATTTCATCATCCCAACCAGCATTCATTGCTAATCGATTATCAGCTAGTATGTACGCACGTTTCTGGGCTTCAGTTAAGTACTCCACAAAGACACAGGGTACTTGTTTGATGCCTTCTTCCTTCGCCGCAAGAATACGTCCATGACCCGCGATTAGATTATAGTCCTTATCCACGATTACTGGATTGATGAAACCAAACTCACGCATGGAAGCTTGAATCTGTTTCACTTGCTCCTTGCTGTGAGTTCTTGCATTTCTGGCATAAGGAACTAACTTCTCAATATCAACTTTTTCAAAACGCTCCGTTGTATTCACTAGAACAACCCCCATTCTGCTAGTTTTTCAAAGCCGCCAAGTTCATTCACGTAATCACGCGCAATCTCAACAATTTCAGAATATGGTACACCGTCAATTTCAGTATCACCAATGGCACAGCACAATTCCACAGGCAGTCCCGTTTTCTGCGCTTTCAGGAAGGCATAGATGTTTATTGATACATCAGCCTTAGATAAATCCTTGCCGTGAATACCTCCACCCGTAATACCATCTGCCATATCTGAACCAAGTTTACGATTGGTTGCGCCAGTATCGACATCAGGGCCACCAGTCCAATCGCCTAATGGATTGACTGTAGCGTTTGGATACTGCTGTTTTAATTCTTCAGTATGAACGTGGCTTTGACAGATAATCAAGCGGTCATTATCAAGAATATATTTCCCGTCAAATGGATGTTCTTGATACAATTCACGAGCGATTTTTGAAAGCTGTAATTGCTCATTAGTGAGTGGCATTCCACGAAAGATACCATTGTCTCCACAACGAATTTCAGTTGATTGGTTTTCTGCCAACTCTTCATCTTGTGGCACAATCACCACATCTTTTTTAATTTTGCCAGCAATGCGAGTGATTGCTTTGCTGATATCATTCAAATTTAAAGCAGCTGAAGTTTCAATAATCACGTGGCAAATGCCATGCCCAATTAAAACCTCAACTGCTATCTTGGGATTCTTTTCTTCTGCGTATGCCAAGTCCACAATGGCTCCAGCGATACGATCTGCAACTTTATCTGGATGTTGCGGATTGACTTTCTCTATCATAAATTTTAGTCCTCTCAACTATTTCTCGAACGCAATAATCGTTCCATTGCATCCGTGTTCGGGTCGCCCGTATATTCCACTGATGCGTTCTCTTTTACAATTTGTTGAATCTCATACCAGGTAACATTCGCTTGCTTTTGGAAGTTCTGTGACATCGCTACAAACGGAGATGCCATGACTGCCTTTGTGGTTGGATGCTTTCCTAATAGTCCGTATTGGCTTAGAGCATTTTCGCACTGAACAAAACGGGCAAAATTCTGAGCATAGGACTCAACCATACGTGGTGCGACCAACTTCTCACAGTTCCGTTCTTTCAGCCACTCAAAAGTTGAATTATAGATTTCATCAGCACCAAGCACTGTTCCATCTTTTTGCTTTGCGTAAAGATATGCACTTGGTTCTGGGTAGTCATGCCCTTCAAGCTCGACACCTTCACCGATATCTTCACCAACTAATAACTCCACGTCTGGTAAATCAAACTCCATTCGTTTTGCCTTTTTCCCATTGGCAATTTTATCTACAAGCGGTTGAGAACGTTCGCCTGAACGAGCACGTCTACCACCACGTTGTGTTCCATCTTTTGCCAAAATTTCTCACCTCATCTCTTGTTTTGGGGCTATACCCCGTTTGAACTGAACTTTTTATGCGTAACACCCTCTGCCGCTTTACAGTTTTAAAGGGTTTAGAGATTTTTATCCCCCTACCCCTCTGTTGTTTTTTACAAAGCATTTTTATCTTTTAAGTTCATTCTTGTTCTATGAATTTTTGAATGACAACTTTTACAAACACTCATCAGATTACTTTCATCATGAGTACCACCATCACTTAACTCTTTGATGTGGTGAACGATTTCAACTGGAGTAAGTCGTCCTTCTTGTAAACACATCTCGCACAAAGGATGAGCTGCCACGTATCTTGCACGTACTTTCTTCCAAGCTCTACCGTAACGTTTATTGGTTTCCGGATCACGTTCATATCTTTCATAACGTTTCCTAGCAAGTAATCTATGTTCATCACAATAGTCGTCATGCGTTAGGTGCGGACAACCTGGGAACTTACAGGGTTTAGCTGGTGAACGAGGCATGGCTCTCACTTCCTTTCGGGCAACAAAAAACCGCTGAGAGTTCACTCAACGGCTTTCAAATATTTCTTCGACACTTCTATTGCTGGTATTGCTTGAGTATCGTTCGTCTTTTTTGACATCTTAATCATATCATCTGTTGGGTGTCGCATTCTAGTGCAAACAGTCGCAACTTTACTCTGGACTGACAGGGACAACAGTAAAATCTGAAGTATCGTTGACACAGGTGTACATTGGAACACCGAATCCTCCGTCCTCATCAATATGACTAACTAAAGTTTGAATGAAGAATTCTATCCAGTCTTTTGCTGGCCCTTCAGCACCTTCTTCTTGCGGAGTAATCCACACACCACTCGCAAGTTCCAACGAGTCTAGGTAAAGAGCCACGCCAACGATTGAATCATAAAAATCAAATGAGCCATTGAAAACATATGATTTCCTATCTGGATCAAGTTCAATTCCTAAGTCTTCCGGTAGCTCACCCAAAGTAATCATCATTCTTCCTTTGAGCTTTCCGTTCTCGCTTTCAAACTGTTGAATTGTTCCGCGTTCAACTAATAAATCCGTAACTTTATCAAACATTTCTTCGTTGATTAACATAGCACGCCTCCGTTCTCTCTGTTAATGAAATTTTAACACGAACTGTATTCCAAATGCATATTTTAAATAACTATTGGATTTTCGGGTACTTCAAACAATTTCAATGCTTTTGCGTGCCAACGAAGTACAGTACTTCTATCAGCATTCAATTCCTCAGCAATCTGTTCCCACGTCCAACCATGAACGTAACGGTAACTCAACACCAAGTTTTGATCGGGATTTGGCAACGCATCAATTGCAACTGCCATTTGTTGTTTCAAATCCACAAACTTATCAATTTGCTCGTTGATATGATTCTCTAGCAGATAAACTTTCTCCAATACCTTTACAAATGGTGCTTCAGTATTACGGTTGGGACTCCCAATCCGTTCCTCATAAGAAACTGTTTGTGCACACCCTGCTAGCTCTCTCAATTCTTTTAGTCGCAACGCCTCTTTATCGATTCGTTTATCCAAACGATAAGCTTGTTTTAAATACTCCTTTGGGGTCATTTTACTTCCTCCAATCTCGCTTTCACTGCATCAATCAAACATGATTGTGTTTTATCTTTTCGTTTCAAAGCCAACATCACATCTTCATCAATCGTATCTTTTGCAATGATGTGGTGAATGACTACTGTATCGCTTTGACCTTGTCGCCACAGCCTTGCATTGGTTTGTTGGTACAGTTCCAAGCTCCACGTAAGCCCAAACCATACAAGAGTTGAACCGCCTGCTTGTAAATTCAAACCATGTCCTGCACTTGCTGGGTGAATAACAGCCACAGGGCTACTCCCTTTATTCCAATCATCAATGTCTTGTGACGTCTTGATTTGTCTTACATTGAACCTTTCTTTGATTCGTTCAAGGTCATGTTGAAACCAATAAGCGATAAGAATTGGTTTTCCATTTGCTCCCTCGATTAAATCTTCCAAAGCATCTAGCTTTTGATCGTGAATATGATGACTGACATTAAGCTCATCGTAGATTGCTCCATTTGCCATTTGAAGTAGTTTGTTAGAGAGCACCGCTGCATTTGCTGCATCAATTGCCGTATCTTTCAGTTGCAATACCAAGTCTGCCTTAAATTCCTCGTACTTTTGTTTTTCTTTATTTTCAAGACTCACAGGTACTTCGTTTATCACAAGTTCTGGCATATCAAGGAAATCCACTGACTTCATGGAAATCGTAATGTCTGAAATCTTGTCATAGATTTGTTGCTCTGCATCTTCTCGTGGTTTCCAAGAATAAATCTGCATACCATTTCGCTTATCTGGCAAAAAGTATTTATCTCGATATCGTGAAATGTAATAACCAAGTCTCTCACCCATATCAAGCACTTTGAATTCAGCAAACAAATCCATCAAACCATTACTTGAAGGTGTTCCTGTTAGTCCAACAATGCGGTCAACCTTGTGTCGTACTTTCATCAAGCTAGTAAAACGCTTGGCTTTGAAATTCTTAAACGAACTCAGCTCATCAATCACCACCATATCAAAATCAAAGCTGAATCCTGATTTCGTAATGAGCCAATCTAAGTTCTCACGGTTTATCAAATAGATGTCCGCATTCATCCTTAAAGCAGCCATTCGTTGACTTGGTGTTCCAAGCACCACAGAATATGTTAAATCTTTCAAGTGATCCCACTTTTCAATTTCAGTTGGCCACGTTGATTGTGTCACGCGCAAAGGTGCAACAATTAACACTCGTTGAACTGAAAACTCATCATGCATCAAATCTTTAATGGCAGTCAGAGTAGTTACTGTTTTTCCTACCCAAGCCCATATCAAGGAACAATGCAGAAATCTTATTGTCCTTGATAAAATCAATCGCATATTTCTGATAGTCATGTGGTATGAACTTCATTTGGCATCACCTCCGATCCTTTCAAGTAATTCTGGGATTGGTTCGATTTCATCAAGAACGAAACAATGAAAGCCCAAATCCGTCAGTTGTTTCATACGATAAAGTTGTAATGCTCGTGGTTTCTTCTTTGGTGCTTTTACCTCCACAAAGCCAAGTTTCCCATTTGGCATAAGCACTAATCTATCTGGCACACCAGCAAGCCCTGGTGATGTGAACTTCGGGCAAATCCCACCATTTGCTTTGACAGCTTTCACTAGTGCTTGTTCTACTTGCTTTTCTCTCATAACCACACCGTCAAATACTCGAAGTACGCATCACGCAAGATTTCCAAGTATTCCTTTTCGGCGCAGTGAATCATCAGATGTGCGACCTGCTTATCGAATGACTTCTTCCATGGATACGTGACATCCGACATGGCAAATTCGTAAAACTCATCAAATCGTAAATCACGCTTACCGATTCCAATTTGTAACCTCTGTTTAAATTTCATTTAGATATTCTCCAATCTGCAAGTATGGTGTAACCCGTGAATACCCAATACATAACTTTATATAGGTGATAATTTTTTATCCTTTAAGAAAAGTTCTATATAAGACCTACACAGGTTACACTTTCCCGTTAAATCAACTATTCCAAGAACTCAGATTTCAGTTGCAAACCAACAATCTTGTTTCCTTTATTGGTTCGCCGGCGCCTGAATCCTCCCGCTTCCAAAGCTGTATAGAAATCAGCTGAGCTACGAATATATTCACCGGTCCTCGTACAAAACGCACGATACTCAGCGTATAATTCACCAGACTTTTCTTCAAAATCAACAGCTGTTTCGCAGCACTCATCCAAGAAATGTCCGAGCCAATCATTAGCCGTCTTGTATTCAGCTATTGCATTTGCGACTACATTTGGAATTGGTAAATGAAAGTCTGCCGCAATAACTTTTTTCGCACCATCAAGAATCCATTGCAAAATGGCTCCTCCGACATTTTCAAAAAGGTAGTCGGCATAGTTCTTAATATCTTTATTGCCATCAATCGTGGCAAGGAACGGAATCACAATCAGCCTGCGCCATGTGCCTTTATCAATCGCACCAACTTTTGGTAAGTGGTTCGTGTAAAGCACCAAGGTATGTGTTGGCACGTACTTAAATGGATCTTTATATTTCTTTTCTGCTGCGATTTCATCTGTCGAGCAGAGTTGCTTGATGTTAGATGTATTAAGGCGCATCCCTTCCTCAAGCTCTGCGGCGATGAGGAGTCGTTTACCTTTTGCCTCGGCGAGTTCTGGTTTCACATTGCGTCTGATTTGGCTTGTTAAGATGTCGGCTGAGATGCTACCAGAGTAGTTTCCGAGTACTCGACTGATGACGTTCCAAAATGTGGACTTTCCGTTGCGACCTTCACCATACGAAATGATGAGTGCCTCGACATAGACTTTGCCGATTGCAGCTAGCCCCACTATCATCTGAACGTAATCAATCAACTGTTGGTCGCCAACGAAAATGGTATTCAACGCTTCCAACCAAATTTGCTGGTTGACATCACTCGGTGCACACTCCGTTTGCTTGGTGATGTAATCTTCTGAGTTATGGTCTTGCGATTTTCCAGTTCGTAAATCAAAGGTTGCGGTTGGTGTGTTGAGCAAGAACTCGTTCACATCCAGTAACCGTTGCTCGATTTCAAGCATTGGCTTGGCTTCTGTTAACGCCGAGGAGAGATACTTGCTGTCACGGCGTTTGACTGCAAACTTCTTATACTCTTGCGCGTGGTGGTATAAATCAAAACTGTGACGTTGAGCTGGATTAAACATAGTAACTGCCTTTTTCGGTCCTACACTTGCTAGCACTCCAAACGCGCCATTCTTCACCATTTCTTTGGTGCGTTTTTCAATTTCGATTTCAGATTCTTCGAGTTGTCGTTCCGTTAAAGCATGAATCACACCTTGCGCTTTTGGTTTCGATTCTTCCCAATAGCTACCGTTGTAGACAAGGTAGTCGGTTGATGGTGAGTAGCGAAGTTTGCACTCATACTCACGTGCTAAAACTGTTGCTTGCCCTAAATCTGAGTAGTCCGTTGGTTCAAGCGAAAGATCACTGTTGTACTGCTCAGGCGGGATGTATCCGTCTTGCTTTTTCACCTTCTTCCCGAAGTTCACCGCACTATTCCAAATTGCTTTCAGCTCATCATCCGGCAATGGTGGATTACACTTTTCGGATTGTTCGAGATACTTGTGATACGTATCCTCTGTTGCACCGTAACGTTTGATGAGTTTACCTGCGATGTGGCTCATGCTTGAATTACGGCTACCTTCGCCAATCTCGGATTGCGCATTATCCCAATCAGCAAATAAGTCATCATTTTCGAGAAAATCAGTGATTAGCTTATTTCCTTCATAGATTTCTACTTCAGAGTTTGGTGTACCGAAAAGCAGACGTGCTGCATCCATCGCATTATTATCGAAATAAGGAAATTCACTTTGAATCTGTTTCTTCAGTTCCACATATTCGTCCTTATCCGTCATAACGGGGATTGGGAAGTAAACGTGAAAACGTGGTCGAGCAGATTTTCCTGCCTTATCTTTCATATGATTTCTTGAATAACTGACCGCAAACATCACATCAGGAAACTGCATAGATACTTCAAAAGGCGTCACCCATTCGTCTGGATTGTCCGAGTGGTCATTATCGCAATCCAGTGGAATGACATCCGATTGAATAAAGTTGTCACCCTTACGATAATTGTTCTTATATTCCGCCATCACGTGGTCGAACTTTACAGCCTCAGCTAGTGAGGTTTCATCTGTCACAACTTGCTTTGTTGGGAACAATCCGTTCTTGGAGTTCCCAACTTGATTTGATGTAAATAACGTAAAATTAATCATTTGTTTCCTCCCGCATCTGTTTATCAAAGTAACGGATATGCTTACCCCAATATTTCGCTTGTTCGATTTCAACAGCCATGCCTTGGGAGATGGTATGCCCCACTACCCAGACTTCCTCTGATTTCCCTAATAAAACGAGTGACATGTGCATCGCCACATCACGTTCCGTTTCATCATCCATAAATTGGGGATATATCAGATGCGATGCAATTGGCATATAGCCACGGTCAGCGGCAACACGGCAATAACGTCTAGCATTTGCAATGTTGGTTTCTTCATCTCCTGCGAATGGTGAACAGATATAAACGATTTTTCGATAGTTCTTTGGCTTAGGCATTATCATCACCTCGCTCAATCATTGGTAAGATGCCATCGTTCTTCAACAAGTTGTAAATAAACAAACGTCCTGACTGACTCCAGTAGGTATGAACGGATGTATGGTCTGTTCCGTCTTTTCCTTTGTGAGTATGAGTTTTAGTGCTTGTGTAACCATTAGATGCGTACTCTTTATAAAGCAGCCAAATCTTCCCTTGTTTAAATTGAATTTTCTTCTTTTTCAAATACTTGTTCATTTGAATAGCAGTCCAACCATAATCTTTAGCAATCACGCTGATAGTGACTAAGTCTTTGCAATTTAAAACAACATTGTAATAATTTGCTTTTGGTTGTAGCTCAGAAATTTGTTGAGCTTGAATTGCAATCTGTTGATTTTTTGCTTGTAGTTGCTGCAACACCGAGATAGCCCACGCCGGATCTTCAATTGATTTTGTAATGAAATCTTCAGTTGCATAGATCCCTTTTTGACGGATTGATGGTAAGACTTCATTGGTAACCCAACGAGTAAATTTCTTGGCATTAGGCATCTTACTTGAGAAAACAAGTGAATAGAAACCACTCTCGTTAATCACCGTTAATTTTTGGTTTCCTCCAAGGGTGTCACAAATCGTTACCCCCTTATCATCTTCATCCACATGATCTGCCAATGCCTTGCGTGAATTGGAGTAACCAAGAATCCCTGCCACGTCCTTACCAACAAAGTAAGGAGCTCCGTCAATCATTACTGTACGTACAGAGCCAAACTCTGCATTTTCAAAAATTTTTACTGCGTTCATACGAATGAACCTCCTGTAATTTATTTTTCAGGTAAGACATTTCTGCCTTCCTGAGTTACAGGCGAACCAAATCTCAAAAAGTAAACCCTAGGGTATAAAATTTTTTATTTTTCTTCGCCTTCATGTCTAAGGCAAAGATTTTTGTGAAAAAAACACCCCCTAATGAAAAAAATTCAAAAAAAATGGAGCCATCTCTGACTCCACTACTCCTCTAATCTTTCATATAAAAATTACACTCATACCCATCCGCATTCAAAAGCAAGCCTTCTGCCCACTTAGGCGTTTGACTCATCAGCGCGCAAATATCATCAACTTTCGAATCTTGTGCTACTTCGATAATCACTTCATCATGGACGTGTCCGACAATGCGATAATTCTTTAATGTCTGCATTGCAAAGCACAAAATATCCCTTGCCATTGCTTGAACGATGTTTTCTACAAACTTTGGTCCATAACTTTCAAGTCGTTCCCATTTCTTAGTTGTTCCAACTCCTTCATAGGTAACGGACTCGCCACCGAATTTATTCTCACCAATTCGTGGTTTAACGTAGGCAATCTTACGACCTGAAAGCAACTGGATAAATAAGAACCCCGACTTATATTCAAACTTGATACCATGTGTCTGCGTTGCCATCCGTTTCTTCACGCAATCCTTGACCGCTTTATCAACATCCCACCATAGCTTAGTAATATGAAAATTCGAATCACGCCAGGAATTAACAAGTGGCTGTAGCTCATCTTCTATTAACCCCATTTCAAGAGCGCCCATTGCTTTTAGAGCCCCAACAGAACCACCATACCCAAGAGCAAGCTCTGCAATCTTTCCTTTTTGCCTTAGATGTCCATTCACCCCATGTTTTTCAACTGGTACACCAAACATCTGACTAGCAGATGCACAGTAAATATCCCCACCATTTTGAAACACTTCTTGTCGCCATTTTTCTCCAGCAAGCCAAGCAATCACACGAGCCTCAATGGCTGAAAAGTCAGATACAATAAACTTCATACCATTTTGTGGTACGAATGCCGTCCTGATGAGTTCAGATAGGACACTCGGCACATTACCATATAAGACCTCGAGCATTTCATAGTTTCCCATTCGAACTAAATCTCTCGCCTCAGCTAAATCAGGCATATGATTCTGTGGTAAGTTTTGTAATTGAATTAAGCGTCCTGCAAATCTACCCGTTCGATTCGCCCCATAAAACATAAACATCCCATGCGCTCTGCCATCCAAGCAGACAGCATTTTGCATCGCTTGATATTTCTTCACTGATGATTTTGCCAACTGCTGCCTTAATTCAAAAACTTCAATCAAATCATTCGGGCAAGATTTCATCAGCTCATTAACAGATTTCTTATCCAACGAATCAACTTCTAAGCCTTTATCACGTAGCCAATCTCGGAGTTGTAAAACCGAATTTGGATTTTCTAGTCCAGTAATTTCTTTTAAACGACTGCCCACTTGCTCTTTGGATGTTGTATCAATATCAATCGCACGATTAACAAGTGTCATATCTAACCCAATACCCCTGTCATTAATTTCTTGATCTTGATGATATTCTTGCCAGATTTCATTACTGACAGGAAATTTAGATAACTTATTTTGAATAGACACCTCAACGTCTACATCTCGCACATTATAGGTTTTGAACAGATTCCACTTCTCTACATCATGAGCTGGCAAATTTCTAAGTCGTCCACCATTAGCTTTCGTAGGGCTACAAGGCAGACAAAAATATCGAATTAGATTTTTTCCCTCTGATAATTTTTGTTTGTCTAACCCAAGAACTGCTCCCACACCTTCAAGAGATAAAGGCAGTCCAAGTGTTGCTGCCCAAATCATTGTGCAATGCCATGATTCAGGATTTAAGTATTGACCCATCGGCAATCCTAAAAAACGGGATAGGCAGACACGTTCAAAGGCTGCATTAAATGCCCATTTTTCTACTGATTCATCTGTTAAAGCGGATAAAATTTCAGATGGGATAATTTCTCCCCTAGCTAAATCAACCACTTTTACTGTGCCGCCATCAACCGAATAGGCAAATAACAAAACTTCGAAATCATCACTCTCAGAATATTTATACACGCCACATTTCCCTAAGTTAACACTGGAAAAGGACTCAATATCAATGCTTAGTGTTTTCATACACTTCCTCCAATCTAAAAACGGAGCAATGGCTTTTACACCATCGCCCCTAGAACTTTTTATGCTAAGAAATCGTCATCATCAAGCGTTCCAAAGTCATCTGCTGCCGTGGTGCGACCGCCAAGTGGCTCACCGTCACGAATCTTCTGAACATTTCCAAGCCCACAAGCTACACCTTTGTTTCCGTTTGAATTAAAGGCATAAAACGAAAGTGATACTCGACCGTAGCAACCACTGTACACTTTGCTTTTATCCAAAATTGGATTCAACTGCGTATCCACTACTTGAGGTGCAGTTAAGCTATTTGCATTGACAAAGTAATGCCCTTTATATGCCTCATCATCACGTTCAATGTCACCATCACGAAGTGGAAGTTTAATTGCTCCCTTGTTTGGTTTCTTGCCACCAAATTTCGCAATGCCCTCTTCAATTGCGGCATCTACTGCTTTTTCAATCTTAGCAATAGTTGCTTTATCGTCTTTAGGAATCAAAACTGAAACGCTATATTTTTCAGCTCCTCCATTGATTGATACCGGCTCAAAAAGATGAGCGTATGAAAGACGAGTGTTTATTCCTGTTACTACTTTTGTATTATTTGCCATTATTGTTTTCCTCCGTAATTTTTGTAAATTCGTTTTTGACGTTGTTCACTGTAATTGCTTGGCGCTTATCCGATATTGGAACAAGCGTTAGTTTTCCTTGGGGTTTAATAATCATTCCTCCAAGGAGTTCTTCAAATTTCTTTTTGCCGAGCGCTTTGGTCATTCCTGTGATGCCCATGAGTTTCTTCTCGTAAGGATCAAGACCCGCATTCAAAACTGCTTGAATGACTTCATCATCATTCGCATATTTTCGCACAGAACGACCTTCGACTAATTTATAGTCTGACCACTCTTTGCCATCAAGAGCTTGTGCTAAAGCATAATCCTTAATATCTTTTGCCCAGGAAATCAAATTATCTACTTTTGAAAGTACGACTTCAATTTCAGTATCGTTTAACTCATCTGGCAAACGAAATTCATATTGAGCTAGCTGTAAATTGTACTCGGCTCGTTTTCGGCAAGTATTCTTTAGCGGACACCATTGACACCACTTGCCACAAGCAAATTCACCATCGCCTTTAAAAGCAAGTTGTGCTTTTGGGGTGAGAGTATTTTCTGCCCACTCGTACAATTTCTCTTTTGATAGAACATAGGTGCTGACATTTTCTCGTCTTGGTTGAAAGATGGTCATTTTCACTTCGTTGATGTCATAAATCCCGTCAAAAAGCTCCAATGATCCGAGTGCATAGCACATCATCTGCGGATTTTCATATGCATCCACTAGTACGCCTAGACCATGCTTGTAATCAATCACTGACAAAACATCATCAGCAATAATCAAGCAGTCCCCTGTTCCAAATCCCTCTGGAACAAATCGTGAAAAGTCCAGTCGTTGTTCTACAATGACAATCGGATCTTTGCTATGTTCTTTTGCTTTGTTCAACTCTTCCATGACAAAAGTGGCATAGCTCTCAGCACATTCTTCCATCTCTTCATCGTAAAACTTGAGCTTTTTCGGTGGATAACGTACACGTTTGCCCAGTAACTTATTTACCTTGTATTCGCAAAGAGCATGAGCATCTGTACCTTGTTCGGCAAAGCTACTGGTTTTGTTTTCATATTTTTCACCAAGTCGAGCAGATGGTGGACAGTGAATCCATCTACTACTTGATGATGCCGATAGTAAAGCGTGTTTTCCCATTACATCGCCTCCGCTTCCTGCATGACATCCGAATAATCTTCTGGCTTAATATCACTGAGTTTCGTTGCACCATAGCGATTAATCAATGCACGCACATCTGCAGACTTTCCATCTTTACTTTTCTTCGCTAAAGCAGCACGTACTTCTTCGAATGTGAAAGTTGGCTTAGAGTCTTTTGTTTCAAACTCTTCTTCCAGTTTAGTTGATTCAGTCTGCGGTTCGTTACTCATCACTGCATCGCATAATGTTTCTAAGCTATCAGCGAGTGTGCGCATATCCTGAATAACTTCGAGCAATAATTTTGTTTTACTCATTGTGAATATCTCCTTTCTTCACTTCATGAATTTCAACCGACTGAACGGACTGTCCAGGTGTCAGAACAAGAATTTCCAAGTTCTCACCGAACAACCACTTCGCAATCTTACGTGGCAAATAACGGACACCGCCTTGTAAGACGTTTTCCTTATTGCCGACATCGTCAGTTACGTTGATACGAACTTTGTGTTTTAAGTTCATTTCACATACCTCCAATAAATTTATTTGTTTGAGGTTTTACCCCCTTACATGTCTTAGGCAAAGAAATCGGCAAGAAATACACCCTCTTGCCGAAAAATATCTAAAATAATTTTTTAATACGTGCCTTCAGCTTGTCCATGCGGCTTTGCATCGCTGATTTAGTAATACCAAGTTCTTTAGCAATTTCCACTTGTTTAGCACCTTCTGAAATACGTCTATAAATGTATTGTTGGTCTGGGGTTAGTTGATCAACAACTTCACGCATACGAAATACTCGTGGATCAACATCTTCTTCACCAAATGCATTCACCACATAACCACTTAACAGTGTGCTTTTATCTAGTGAAATTCCTTGTTGTTGCAAGCCATCAATGGATACAGACCATCCAGAATCCCACTCCTTACCGGGATTCTCTTTTTCCCATTGTTTCTTTTCAGCTCGCTCTTGCTCATTCAAAATTTTGCGATGATTCTTGATGTTGTTATAAACTTCAACATCGTCATAGGCATGCAATTCTTTAATATCAAGTTCCGTAACACCATCTACTCCCGGTTTCAAAACCACTTTAGTTCCATCTACGAACTCATACTCAAAATCAATACGTTTGTTTGCTTTGGTTTTTCTAAATTTGATCATCTCTGACCCTCCTGTGTTTTGTGTTGCTCACACAGAACGGAAGAGTCATTAGAAAGCTAGGTTTATTGGAATCGTTGGCATAAAAAATAAGCGCACTGAAACCACGGATAGACCTAGAATTTTTCAAAATTAGTGAGTTCGGTGCAGCTCAAAAGCTGCTAACTACTAAATTGAAATATTCTATTGAATCTTCCGTCCGTTTTGGTGCGCACCGGTATGAACTTGGAATTTGTTTAACAAAGATATAGTTTTTAAGGATTAACGTCGGTTTATAATGAGAAACATTGTTTAATATGCATCTTCCTGATATAATTATGGAAACGTTTAATTCTTAGTAGATATCTATTTCTTTGCTCTAAGATAATATTAACAACGGCACTAGGTATTAGATAGACAGGTCGTAGGTATACTAGGTATCTGTTAGGTATTTGAAGGATGGTGATTGAAATCGAAGATAATGTATTTTTAAGTAAGCTATATAAAGGATTGAAAAAGCAAACTAACCAGGGAGTATTCGTAACCAACTTTTTCATAGTTTGTGGAAGCAATCACTTTCCAAGGCTTAATAAATCTGCTGATACTTCTGACACCGAAACTCAGCGTTCTTTGTTAAAAAGTGGGAAACATATAACTGCCGAAATGAAAGCTAGTTTTCCAAGAGAAATTAATTTACAGAATGCTAGTGATTTCCTTTTTCAACAAATTGATGAATACAAACTAAATGATTTATTTCTTTCTTACGGGTTACCTAGCTCAATAAAAAAAGAGCCAAAGCTTATTGCAATGGCTCTGATAGTTCAATTCGAACTATTTATTAAAAGTGATGGTTACGATGTTGAAAATATCATTTTAAGCGAGTATCAAAAAATTTTACAAAGCGGTTCAAAAGAAGAAACACGGGAAAAATCCGTATACTATCCCGGAGATAAAATATATTTAAAAAATCTTACTGCCATTTTACATACACTAAACTGTTACCAAGAATCAACTCATACATGGGAGCTTTCAAATTCTGGAACACAAGAATGGATTGGCAGAAAGCTTGTCCTTATTAATCAAGGCGATATTTCCCCTAAATTCATAGCAACTACAGTTGAAATTCCAAATACTCCTCCAAGTATGACCACAACTGTATCTGTAGAATTTGATTCCAGAGGACAGGAAGGAATGTTTGATTGTCATTGGGAAATGTGGGATTCAGATGGCAACAACTGTTTTCCAAACAATAATTGCTTGCTAGATATTCGTCTTTGCGTAAAATTCGATTACCGATAGGAGATGTAAATTAATATGAATGAACAAATAGAAAAATGGGTTACGTTGAAAGATGTACAGGACTATCTCGGTGTTGGGCGTGATACCATTTTACAATGGATTGCCAAGCGCAACATGCCTGCATTTAAAGTCGGTCGCTTATGGAAATTTAAGCTAAGTGAAGTTGACGAATGGATTCGTTCTGGTGGCGCTGAAGACAAACCAAATAATGATAAAAAGTGAGGTTTAACTGATGAGTAATTCCCCAATTAATGGTACTTTGCTATCAGGAGAAACTTTCGATAATATTTTCACCGAAGTGACACACGATAACGACCTACCTCTGCAAAATCCAAATCAATTACGTATCTTTCACTTGGATATGCCAAATAATGAGTTTGATTTCACACACTTAAAAGAATTTTTAGAAGAAAATATAGGTAGTTACGTATTTTCAAGGGCAAAAATTGATAATCTTTATGCGATGAAAAAGGAACGCTCCATCGATTTTCAAGCAAGGAAGGAAATGCTTGCAATGGCGAATAATAGTCTTTCTGAAATGATGATTTATTTATTTTTAGAACACGTTCTTGATGCGCCAAAGTTGATTAGTAAAGTTGAACTAGCTAGTACCGGAAATGTCAGTAACAGCGACAGTGTACATCTTCATACATTATCAGATAAGGTTGGTACGTACTACCAAATGGTATTCGGTGTTTCAAATATCGTTGGCGACATCCGTGATGCGATAGATAATGCATTCTTGAAGCTTCAAAAGATTAACGAGGCTAAACAAAACGAGATTAGATTAGTTGATAAAAATGTTTTAGGACAATCATTCGATGAAGAAGCAACTGAGAAAATAAAGGCTATTTTACTCCCTACTAAAGATAGCCCAGTTACTCCATCTAATGCTTTCGGAATATTTTTAGGATATTCTTTAGGTTTGCAAACCACAACTCGTTCCGTTAGGCAGTTTCCCATAGATGCAGTGGAAAAGATGAAATTTGATATTGAAAATCATGTGAAATACATCACTGATAAAATAAACAAACTCGGATTGAATACACATTCCTTTTATATTTATATTATGCCGTTCAATGATGCAATCGTTGATAGCGAAACTGTACTTAATCAAATTTTACCTGGGAGGTTAAAACCATGACACAAAATGAAAAACTTCTAGGTGAAAGTATTTATTCCGATATTTCTACTAATGAGTATCTTCAGGAACTTTATTTAAAAATATTGCAAAATTACACATATAAGTTGTTTTCTTTCAGGATAAAGCCGCCTACGCTCAACGTGACTGATGCTCTTAGATTTGCTGATATTTTATCGAAGTCTACTCATCCAAATCAAAACGATGTGCATAAACTCTGGGCACAAGAGATGGCTGCTTTGCTACATTCGCTGTACCCAAATAATAAAGAAATAAATTATTGCTTAAGTTCAATATTGTCAAATAACGGAAATTATCGTGGGCTAAGCCTTGTTGATTCAAACTATCAAGGTGATTCAATACTTGACAAGATTTATACGGGATACAAAAAAGAGCTATTCAAAGTACCCGGTCAAAATGATATGCACTTTTTTAAATCACAAAAAATGGCTTTTGATAAACTAAATGATCCTTATTTCAGCTATTCTGGTCCAACTTCCATGGGTAAATCTTTCATTATGCGCATGTTTATCCTACAACAAATTGAAGCCGGACAGTCAGCAAACTTTGCAATAATCGTGCCTACGAAAGCTTTAATTAATGAAGTTACTAGCAAGATAATTAATGATTTGAAAGAGAATCTCGCTTTGAAGAATTACCGTCTGGTTAATTCAGTTGGTGCTCTTGCTCTGAAACAACAACACAACTTTATCTTTGTGTTAACTCCTGAACGACTATTATATTTGCTTATGACCTATCCAAAATTGAATATTGACTATTTATTCATTGATGAAGCTCATAAAATTTCCTCCAAGGATAAACGAAGTAGTTTTTATTACAAAGTAACCGATATGATTAGTAGGCAGGAAAAACAGCCTCATATTATATTTGCATCTCCAAATATTCCTAATCCTGAAGTCTATCTGAAATTGATTCCTAATGCTGAAACTGAGGGATTTCATCAGCTAACAACTTCATATTCGCCCGTAAGCCAATTAAAATATTTTATTGATTTAGTAGACTTTGAGTTGTCTATTTACAACAATATGTCAAGTTCCTTGAGTCATATTTCACAAATTGATAAACGTTTTAACCTTACAAAAATGGTTAAGCATATTGGTAACGATAGCCAAAATATAATATATTCTAACGCTAAGGATAAAGCTGTGGATTATGCGATACATTATGCCAAAGACTTACCCTTATTAAATGATGATGAGCTTTCGGCCTTAGCAAAAGAAATAAAAGCTGATGTGCATAACGATTACTATTTAGCTGAACTTATCGAAAAAGGTGTCGCCTACCACGTTGGTTATTTACCCGCAAATATTCGTTTGCAAATTGAAGAGCTTTACAAAAAGGAAAAAATCCGATCTGTATTTTGCACAAGCACTTTAGTTGAAGGTGTAAATCTTCCCGCAGATAACTTATTCATAACAAGCTACAAAAACGGCCGTCCTGCAATGAATGAAGTGGAATTCAAAAATTTGATTGGTCGTGTCGGCCGAATCGAATATAATCTCTATGGCAACGTTTATCTCGTAAGGATGAACGAAAACGATAAAAAAGAAAAATTTGAAGAACTTTTAGAAAACGATGTTCCTACTCAAAAATTATCGATTGTTTCTGAGTTAAGTAAGAATCAGAAGAAAAAAATAATTGAAGCTCTATTAAATGGAGATGTAGAGTTTGAAAAATACCCAAAAAAACAATCTGCCGATGAGTACGACTTAATGAGAAAATTTGCGCTCATACTTTTGAAAGATATAACAGAAAATAAAACAAGTCTTGTAAAAGAGGAATTTTCTAAACAGCTGACACCCGAAGTTGAAAATAAAATCAAGTCTGCCTTTGCTGACAAAAAGTCAATTTTAGATAACGATATCAACATCTCTATTGACCAGACTAGTAATCTACGTGCAGCTATTGCTGCAGGTTTGGAATATCCGAAGATAATTCAAAATAAGATTGATTACGATGAAGTGATGCTATTCTTGGAAAATCTATGCAAAGTTTTTAAATGGGAAATTTATGAACGTTCAACATTGGGGCATGTAAGCACAAAAAGTAAATATCGTCATGCTCTTTTGCGTTGGTATGCCGTCATACTTAATCAATGGATTCAAGGTAACGGGTTAAGTTTCATTATAAGTGAAGCTATAAAGTTTAAAGAAAATAATCCAAAAAGTGGTGTGAAAATCGGTCAAGATATTGTTCCATATGACTTTAGCAAAAAGCATAAAAACCTTGTTATAGGCGAAACACTAAGTGTAATTGATACTGTGATACTATTCAGTATCTCCAACTACTTTTTGCGTTTTTCTACAGAATACAAAAAATTCCATAACGTTGAAGAATTTGATAATGATTGGTATGAATATGTTGAATACGGAACTACCAATAAATTAACTATCCTACTTCAAAAAAATGGATTCTCACGAGAATCATCTACGTTTATAAAAAAACATCAAGACGAATATGTAATCAAACAAGATGGAAAAATATGGTTGTCTTTCAGTCTACTTGACTGCCCAAACTCTGGCGTTCGTCATGAAGTGGCAGACATCCAATATAATGTTCCAGAATTATTTAAAATTTAAATTGAAAAAAGGTGCTCCCACAACCTGAATTGTTGTGGAGCACCTTTTGCTATAATTTTATGTTAACTAAGAGTGAATATCTATATCCGAAATCGTTCTCTCAACCACATCTACAAAAAATTTTATTGATTGTAAAAACTTCTCACCTGAATTATCCGCAATGTTAATATAGCAAGCCGTTATTTCAGATGGATCAAAAATTTCAGGATTAAGAAGTAATTTATCAGGATTTTTTTGAGAAAAAGACGGATACAAAAGTAAAGCCTTCTTACTGTGTAACAATTTTGCGTATGTTAATATTTGATATACATCAGCGTTTTTAAATACCCCATATGCTTTATTTTTTACGTCTAAAACGGCGTATGATGACGATAAGTAGTCATATTCCTCATCTTCTAATTTAAATTTGTAAAGAAGATCGGGAAGATACTCTCTCGAATCTGATTTAATTCCGTTACTTAAGACATCCGCATATTTTTTTGAATCGCTCCAAGTTAAAAATTCCCTTTTTTGTGGAATATCCTTCAAAATTTTAGCAACAAAATCTTCAAATAATCTATCAAAATTAATCAAGAAACTTTCTGTTCCTACAGAATTACCTATGTCGTCATAGTCTAGTTCATCGATAATCATTGCTGCGTATAATAATGTCTGACGGTATCGTGAGGTATTTGAATTAAATACTATTTTTTCAAAAGTACTCGCCCCATTTTTAATATCATGGATTTGAGTCAATATCTTGGACATATTTTAGTAGAGACTGCTAAGACATTTTCTCTGTTTCTAAATCTTCAAACTCCTGTGGAGTTAAGTAATGAATCGAACTATGGATTCGATTACGATTATAAAATCCTTCAATGTA
>WPCI01067802.1_pt1 | contig 24973 bp, 22 predicted proteins | sample 5399871 | NCBI WGS metagenome assembly WPCI01 (sample SAMN12869469, study PRJNA574797) | sludge metagenome | isolation source: wastewater treatment of pH7 | place: China:Beijing | collected 2019-05-20 | reverse complement strand
TCATGTCCGACTCTATTCATTTTGCCGTGCAAAGTCACCCGTTTGCCGCACTGCTGGCCGCCCGTGACGAGCAGGGTGTTTGTGCCATCCTGCTCGGCGATACCACGGACGAGTTGCGTGCCGACCTGAAAAAGCGCTTTCCGAAACAGCAGCTGCTGGAAGATGAAAATCCGGAAACGCTGGCCACCCTGAAGAAAATTGCCGACTTTCTCGACCGGCCCGACCACGAACTCAAGCTGAAGCTGCACCTGCGTGGCACTGAATTCCAGATGAAGGTATGGGACGTGTTGCAGCACATCCCCCTGGGCAGCACCATGAGCTACAGCGAAGTGGCCCGGCGTATCGGCCAGCCCACAGCAGTACGCGCAGTAGCCCGTGCCGGCGCCAGCAACCCGGTGGCTCTCGCTGTGGCCTGCCACCGGGTGATACGCAGCGACGGCGGCATTTCCGGCTATCGCTGGGGCGTCGAGCGCAAACTCAAGTTGCTGGAGATGGAAAGGAAATATGCCAAAGCCAGGCCCTGACGGATATCAGCCCTGCGCCGGCCGGGGCGCATAGCTGAACACATCCGCCTGCATCTGCTCAGGCTGCATGCCGTGCTCCACCAGTGCATCCAGGGTGCCATAGACCATGGCCGGCGAGCCGCTGGTGATTACCCGGTATCCGGCAAGATCAGGCATGTCCTTGATCACCGCCTCATATAACAGACCGCTGCGTCCTTCCCAGCTGTCATCGTGGCTGACCACCTTGTGCAGCTGCACATTTTCCATCTGCTCCCACTTGCTCCAGGCAGCCAGCCAGTAAAAGCCCTGTACCTCGCGCGCGCCCCAGTACAGGTGGATCGGCGTGGCACTGCCAAGCTTTCTGGCCTGCTCGATGATGCTGTGCATTTGCGACATGCCGGTGCCGGCAGCAATCAGCAGCAGGGGACGTGCATCAGCCAGATCGGCGTGAACATCGCCAAACGGCAGCTGTACGCGGGCGACCTTGTCCCGCTGCAGCTCGGCCAGCAATTTCATCGGTGGCGCATTGGTCGCCAGAATCTGCAAGCGCAGCCGGTCGCCTTCGGCCGGTGCCGAAGCGATCGAGTAGGGGCTGAACTCACCCGTCTGCGCAGCCAGCAACAGATACTGGCCCGCCTGATACTCAACCTTCATATCAGCCGGCAGCTGCAGGCAAACCTCATAGACTTCAGCGCCCAGACAATTGATGCCGATGACGGCGCACTCATGCGTTTTTACTGCGTTTTGTTCCACATTCATTACCTGGTCGACATGGGCGACCTGTTATATCAACTGGATTCAGGCAGATTGCCGAACAATTCCGGCAACAGGCTGGCAATAACGAAAATCAATTTTTCGAAAAGCCGATTATAAGCCGATCCGGACGCACAACGGTATGTTAAAGCAGAAAGCTGATCAGCCAGCTGCCCATTGCATAGACGCTGGCCGCGAACGCCAGGCCATAAGCCAGCCACTTGATCAGGCTGCGTGACCGGCATTTCAGGTCATACAGGCCATGGCGGATGCGGTGCGCGGCGTGAAAAGCGGGCAGGGCGATCACCGCGCCGACAAACACCACGGCAAAGATGCTGCCAAAGGCTTTTACCGCCTGTTCATGGCTCAATTCAATCCAGCCCAGCGGCAAGGCCAGCGCCAGAAAAAACACCGCCGCCGGCACGAACACGGCAAAGCATACGCCGCCGCCACTGAACAGCCCCCACCAGATGGGTTCGTCACTGCGTTTGACTGTCTTGCTCATAACACCCCCCAGAAAATCCAGGCTGCCAGCACGAACACACCGGCGACACCGGCCCACTGGCCGGCCACAATCAGGTTGTCGGGAACTTTCTTGCCGCCCACACGAATCGGCATCACCCGTGGAAACAGCACAAAGAAGGTCGCTGCATGGTACAGGCTGGCCACCAGCGCCAGCGCATTCAGCGCCAGCACCAGCGGATTGCCCATGGCCGCCACCCAGCTGTTCCAGGAGGCTTCACCCCGGGTCAGCGAGTAGATGCCGACCAGCATGCACAGGATGAAAAACACCAGCGGCAGCACCGTGGCTTCGCGCAGCATGTAGGCCTTGAAGGCTGAATTCTTCAGCCACCAGGTGCGGCCCAGTTCAGTCTTGTACGTCATTATTTTTTCCTCCTGAACAGCTGCAACACCATGTCCTGTGCCGACAGCACCTTGGCCTGGTTGACCGCCGCTGCCGGGTCCACCGACTGCGGGCAGACTTCGGAGCAGTAACCGACAAAGGTACAGCTCCAGGCGCCTTCCTCGGAGCCGATCAGCGGCATGCGCTCGGCACGGCCTTCGTCGCGGCTGTCGAGGTTGTAGCGGTGCGCCAGCGCCAGTGCGCCGGGGCCGATAAATTCGGGGTTGAGGCCGAATTGCGGGCAGGCGGCATAGCACAGGCCACAGTTGATGCAGTCGGAAAACTGCTGGTATTTGTCCATTTGCGCAGGCGTCTGCTTGTGCGGCGTCATCTCGCTCACGCCATTGGCCTGTTCCTTGATGATATACGGCTGGATCGCGTCCAGATGCTGCATGAACTGCTCAAGATCGACGATCAGGTCACGTTCGACCGGGAAGTGCGCCAGCGGCTCGATCAGCAGGGTACCGGCAGCGGCATAGTCACGCAGGAACACCTTGCAGCCCAGCTTGGGCTCGCCGTTGATCATGAAACCGCAGGAACCGCAGATCGCCATGCGGCAGGACCAGCGATAGCTCAGGCTGGAGTCCTGCTCTTCCTTGATGCTGTTGAGCGCATCCAGCACCGAAGTGCTGTCATCGAAGGGCACCTGATAGCTTTCCACCACCGGTTCGCTATGCTGTTCCGGCAGATAGCGCTGGATTCGGACTTCCATGGTTTTCATGCCTTGTCTCCTTTACCGGCTTCGCCATAGGCACGCACACCCGGCGGCAACATGGATACATCCACATCCTGCCACTCAAGACGGGCATCGGCGCCGCCCTGGTAATACACCAGACTGTGCTTGAGGAATTGGTCATCGTTGCGCATGGTGCAACCCTCGTCAAGACGCTGGTGGGCACCACGGGACTCGCGACGCTGCAACGCACCCATGCAGGTAGCCTCGGCAATATCCAGACCGCAGCCCAGCTCCAGGAAGTACAGCAGCTCGGTGTTGTACTGCTTGCTGGCATCCTTGATGCCGGCTTTCGCATACTGCTGCTTGAGCGAGCGGATGGTATCCAGGGTTTTCTGCATGCTGGCTTCTTCACGGTAGATGCCGCAGCCGTCCTCCATGGTTTTCAGCATGGCACGCTTGATCTCGACCCAGTTGATGCTGCTGTCGCGGCTGGTCAACTCATCGAGTTGCTGTTGCTGACGCTCGGCCTGCTGTTGCAAAGGTGCCAAATCCGCCTGCTCGTGACGGCGGGCATGGGCTACCGCCTGCTCGCCGGCCAGGCGGCCAAATACCAGCAGCTCGGTCAGCGAGTTGGAGCCCAGACGGTTGGCACCGTGCAGGCCGACCGAGGCACATTCGCCGGCAGCATACAAACCCTTGATGCTGGTTTCACAGTTGGCATCGGTGGTGATGCCGCCCATGGTGTAGTGCACCGCCGGACGGATCGGAATCAGGTCCTTGACCGGGTCGACGTTGACATAGGCCTTGGCCAGCTCGCGGATCAGCGGCAGACGCTCGTTGATGTGCGCCTCGCCCAGATGGCGCAGGTCGAGGAAGGTCACCTCGCTGTCGCCGTACTTGCCGGTACGGCCTTTTTGCTGCTCGTGCCAGAATGCCTGGGACAGCTTGTCTCTCGGGCCCAGCTCCATGTATTTGTTTTCCGGCTGGCCCAGCGGGGTTTCCGGGCCCAGACCGTAGTCCTGCAGGTAGCGGTAGCCATCCTTGTTGGTCAGGATGCCGCCTTCACCACGCGCCGCCTCGGTGATCAGGATGCCGGAGCCGGGCAGACCGGTGGGGTGGTACTGAACAAACTCCATATCGCGCAGCGCCACGCCATGGCGATAGGCCATGGCCATGCCGTCACCGGTGACAATGCCGCCGTTGGTATTGAAGCGGAACAGGCGGCCGGCACCACCAGTGGCCAGAATCACCGCCCTGGCCCGCAACAGGTGCAGCTCGCCAGTGGCGACTTCCAACGCCAGCACGCCGGCAATGCGCTCGCCCTCGGTGAGCAGGTCCAGTACGAAGAACTCGTCCAGGCGTTCAATCTCTTTGTACTTGAGCGAAGTCTGGAACAGGGTGTGCAGCATGTGAAAGCCGGTCTTGTCGGCGGCAAACCAGGTGCGCTCGATCTTCATGCCGCCAAAACGGCGTACCTGAATGCTGCCGTCGTCCTTGCGGCTCCAGGGGCAGCCCCAGTGCTCCATCTGCACCAGTTCCTGGTGGGCATGGCGCACGAAATAATCGACCACACCCTGCTCGGCCAACCAGTCGCTGCCCATCACGGTGTCGTCAAAATGTGCCTGAAAGCTGTCGTGCTCCTGGGTGACTGCAGCGGCACCACCTTCGGCAGCCACGGTATGCGAGCGCATCGGGTAGACCTTGGAGACCAGGCCAATGCGCAGCGGGCTGTTGTCCTGCTGCGCCTGCTCGGCGGCGGCAATGGCAGCACGCAGACCGGCTCCGCCGCCGCCCACTACCAGAATGTCAAAATCGGTTTGTTTCATGTCAGTTCCTTCGAGTCGCGTGGCTACAGCCGGCTACCGGTCACAAAAACGGCCCTGTTAGGGCCATTTCTGCGTTAGGGGGCGCTGCTGGCTGGACTGATACCAGCCTAGCGCCTAATCAATGCCAAGGTCTTGCCATAGCTCATCAATTCGCTGCTTTACGGCAGGGTCCTGCTCGATCACCACACCCCATTCACGCTCGGTTTCGCCCGGCCACTTGTGGGTCGCATCCATGCCCATCTTGCTGCCCAGGCCGGAAACCGGCGAAGCGAAGTCAAGATAGTCGATCGGCGTGTTGTCGATCATCACCGTATCGCGGGACGGGTCCATGCGCGTGGTGATGGCCCAGATGACATCGTTCCAGTCGCGGGCGTTGATGTCGTCATCGGTGACAATCACGAACTTGGTATACATGAACTGGCGCAGGTAACTCCATACACCGAGCATCACCCGCTTGGCATGACCGGGATACTGCTTCTTGATGGTGACCACCGCCATGCGGTAGGAGCAGCCTTCCGGCGGCAGGTAGAAATCGACAATCTCGGGAAACTGCTTCTGCAGGATCGGCACGAACACCTCGTTCAGTGCCACACCGAGGATCGCCGGCTCATCGGGTGGACGGCCAGTGTAGGTACTGTGATAGATGGCGTCCTTGCGCATGGTGATGCGCTCGACAGTGAACACAGGGAAACTGTCCACTTCGTTGTAGTAGCCGGTATGGTCGCCGTAAGGGCCTTCATCCGCCATTTCACCCGGATAAATATGACCTTCCAGAATGATCTCGGCCCGGGCCGGTACTTGCAGGTCACTGCCGATGGCCTTGACCAGCTCGGTGCGCTTGCCGCGCAGCAGGCCGGCAAAGGCATATTCGGACAGGGTGTCCGGCACCGGCGTGACCGCACCCAGAATGGTGGCAGGGTCCGCGCCCAGCGCCACCGCAACCGGGTAGGGCTGGCCGGGGTTCTTCAGGCACCAGTCACGAAAATCCAGCGCACCGCCACGGTGGCTGAGCCAGCGCATGATCACCTTGTTGCGGCCAATCACCTGCTGGCGGTAGATCCCGAGGTTCTGACGCGGCTTGTTCGGGCCACGGGTGATGGTCAGACCCCAGGTGATCAGCGGTGCGGCGTCACCCGGCCAGCAGGTCTGGATCGGCAACTTGCCCAGGTCGACTTCATCGCCTTCAAGAATGATTTCCTGGCAAGGACCGGTCTTGCGCACCCGGGGTGCCATCGACAAAACCTTGCGAAACATCGGCAGTTTGTCCCAGGCGTCCTTGATGCCTTTGGGCGGCTCGGGCTCTTTCAGTTGCGCCAGCAGCTTGCCGATCTCTCGCAACTGATCGGTGCTGTCCGCGCCCATGCCCAGCGCCACCCGCTCCGGCGTGCCGAACAGGTTGCCCAGCACCGGCATGTCGAACCCCTTGGGGTTTTCGAACAACAGGGCAGGGCCGCCCTTGCGCAGTGTGCGGTCGCAGATTTCGGTCATTTCCAGTACCGGCGAGATTTCCTGACCGATACGTTTCAGCTCGCCACGTGCTTCCAGCGCCTGGATGAATTCACGCAAATCCGCATACTGCATGCCCGGTTACCCTTACTTGCTGCGGCGCATGGCCATGAAGAATTCGTCGTTGGTCTTGGTGTCTTTCAGCTTGTCGAGCAGGAACTCGATGGCGGCAATCTCGTCCATGGAGTGCAGCAGCTTGCGCAGAATCCACATGCGTTGCAGCTCGTCTTCGGTGGTCAGCAGCTCTTCGCGGCGGGTGCCGGACTTGGTGAAGTTGATCGCAGGGAACACGCGCTTCTCGGCGATGCGGCGATCCAGAATCAGCTCCATGTTGCCGGTGCCTTTAAATTCTTCGTAGATCACTTCGTCCATCTTGGAGCCGGTCTCGACCAGCGCGGTGGCGATGATGGTCAGCGAACCACCTTCCTCGATGTTGCGTGCCGCACCAAAGAAACGCTTGGGTTTTTCCAGCGCATGGGCATCAACACCACCGGTCAGCACCTTGCCGGAACTGGGGATTACGGTGTTGTAGGCACGGGCCAGACGGGTGATGGAGTCAAGCAGAATGACCACATCCTTCTTGTGCTCAACCAGACGCTTGGCCTTCTCGATCACCATCTCGGCAACCTGCACGTGACGGGCAGGCGGCTCGTCAAAGGTGGAAGCAACCACTTCGCCGCGCACGGTGCGCTGCATTTCGGTCACCTCTTCCGGACGTTCGTCAATCAGCAACACAATCAGGTGGCATTCGGGATTGTTGCGGGTAATGTTGGCGGCAATGTTCTGCAACATCAGGGTCTTGCCCGCCTTCGGTGGCGCCACGATCAGGCCACGCTGACCCTTGCCGATCGGCGAAGCCAGGTCGATCACCCGGCCGGTCAGGTCTTCGGTGGAACCGTTGCCCGCTTCCATCACCAGGCGCTGGGTCGGGAACAGCGGAGTCAGGTTCTCGAACAGGATCTTGGTCTTGGCATTTTCCGGGCGATCAAAGTTGATGGAGTCAACCTTGAGCAGGGCAAAGTAACGTTCACCTTCCTTGGGCGGGCGGATCTTGCCGACAATGGTGTCGCCGGTGCGCAGGTTGAAGCGGCGAATCTGGCTGGGCGACACGTAGATGTCGTCCGGGCCGGCCAGGTACGAAGCACCTGCCGCACGCAAAAAGCCGAAACCGTCCTGGAGGATTTCCAGCACGCCATCACCGGAAATTTCTTCGCCACTTTTGGCATGGCGCTTCAACAAGGCAAAAATGATGTCCTGCTTGCGCGAGCGGGCCATGTTTTCCAGGCCCATGGCAGCAGCCATGTCCAGCAATTCAGTTACGGGTTTTTGTTTGAGTTCGGTCAGATTCATAAGGAAGGAAGGAAATTAGTGAACAGGAAGGAAGCCGGCCATGCAGGCAGACAAACCACAGGGAAAACGATTCGGATGTGTCCAATACGGAAAACGGGGAAGGGGGTATTGGCCAGAAAGTGCAACGGCTTGCGCGTTACGAATCGTGAATCTACCACCTGCGGTGGCTTGCGTCCAGTCCCGGCCGGCCAATTGGCCGGGAGCGGACAACATTATGCAGTTTTACTGCCACCGGCAGCCATTCTTGTGGCCTGGCCGGTGTAATTGGCGGGTGCCGGTCAGATATGGCTGTCGATGAACGCGGCCAGCTGGCTCTTGGACAGGGCACCGACCTTGGTGGCTTCGACATTGCCGTTCTTGAACAGCATCAGGGTCGGGATGCCACGCACCGCGTACTTGGGCGGGGTTTCCTTGTTGTCATCAATATTCAGCTTGCACACCTTGAGCTTGCCGGCGTATTCCTGGGCAATTTCTTCCAGCACCGGAGCAATCATCTTGCACGGACCACACCACTCGGCCCAGTAATCGACCAGAACCGGGGCATCGGCCTGCAGGACATCACGCTCAAAACTTGCGTCAGTGATATTGCTGATATGTTCGCTCATGAAAGACTCCCCATGTAATGCAAATTGATTTCAATGCCGTGTATCATAGCTCGACTTTAGTGGTAGTGAAAGCAAACCAGGGAATTTCTGGCTTGCCAGATGCCTAACCGGAAGCTTCGTTCTCTTGCCGATTGTCATGGCCCGTGCCGCCGCTTCATGGCACGATTGGCCTGTGTCAATCCGGGAATCAGGTCATGCCCCAGCACAAAAACTTTCCCCTGATAGCCGCCATCGATCTTGGCTCCAACAGCTTCCATATGGTACTGGCCAAGACCGATCAACAGGATATCCGCATCCTTGACCGCATGGGCGAAAAGATACAGCTGGCCGCCGGACTGGATGAGCACCTGCGCCTGCAGGAAGACGCCATACAACGCGGTCTGGACTGCCTGCGTCGCTTTGCCCAGCGCATTGGCGATCTGCCACCGGGCAGCGTGCGCATCGTCGGTACCAGCACCCTGCGGGTAGCCATCAATCATCGCGAATTCATCGAACGGGCAGAAGCAATCCTGGGTCATGACGTGGATGTCATCTCCGGCCCCGAAGAAGCCCGCCTGATCTATCTGGGCGTATCCCAGACCCTGCCGGACAGCCCCGGCCGCCGGCTGGTGGTCGATATCGGTGGCGGCAGTACCGAATTCATCATCGGCCAGGAGTTCGAGCCCCAGTACCGTGCCAGCCTGCAGATGGGTTGTGTCAGTTACGGTCAGCGCTTCTTTCCGGACGGAGAGATCAGCACCGGCAACTATGTCCGGGCTTACACCGCAGCACGTCTGGAAATGATGGAAAGCGAATCCAGCCTGCAACGACTGGGCTGGCAAGACAGTGTTGGCGCATCCGGCACCCTGCGCTCGGTGGCACAGGCCTGCCAGGCTGCCGGCATCGGCCAGGGCGAGATCAGCAGGCAGGGCATCAGCCACCTGAAGCAGATGCTGCTCAAACTGGATAACGCCTCTCAAATCGACTTTCCCGGCATCAAGCCGGAACGCCGCTCGATCTTTCCGTCCGGACTGGCCATCGTCGAAGCCATCTGTGATGCGCTGGACCTGTCAAAGATCTCCCTGGCTGACGGAGCGCTGCGTGAAGGCGTGCTGTACGATCTGGTCGGCCGTCATCACCACGAGGATGTGCGCGAGCGTTCCATTTCCTCCTTCATGGCACGCTACCATGTCGACACCACCCACGCCCTGCGCGTCGAACACAAGGCGCTGGAGCTGCTGGAACAGGTGGCCCCCGACTGGGAACTGGACGAGGAATGGCACGGCGAGCTGCTCAGCTGGGCGGCACGGGTGCATGAAGTCGGCCTGGACATCGCCCACTATCACTTCCACAAGCACGGGGCCTATCTGGTCGAGCACTCGGACCTGGCCGGTTTCTCCCGCCAGGAACAGCAAATGATGGCCTTGCTGGTACGCGGTCATCGCCGCAACATTCCCGCCGACCGCTTCCAGGAGTTCGGCCGTGACGCCACAGCCCTGTTGCGGCTGTGCATCCTGTTGCGCCTGGCAATACTGCTGCACCGCATCCGCAACCACCACTGCATGCCCGATCTGCAGCTACGGGTGTCCGGTTGCCAGCTGCGCCTCCTGTTTCCCGACCAGTGGCTGGACGACAACCCCCTGGCCGCCGCCGACCTGGCTAAGGAGGCCCAATGGCTGCAGCGTGTCAATCACCAGCTGGAGGTTGCCTGAGCACCTCCTGCCCGACAAGCGGTACCTCACCAGTTACCGGATAGGGCGGCAGCTCAAGTTGTAACAGGTGACGACCGGCCATGGCCAGGCTACCGCTGCGACGCTCCAGCCCGGTAGCACTAAACTCGAAGGTATAGCGGCGCACCAGCCGTCTCCGGCCGCGATCATCCGCCAGCCAGCGCCAGCCGGCAAATGCCACATGGGCATCCAGCAATTGCAGCCCCTCGGCCCGGCAACGTCGCTGTGCATGCTGCAACGCCTGCTCACGCACACCACGGCCACGCCAGAACCAGCCAAGCAGGGCCAGCAAAAACAGCCCGGCAACAACCTCTCCCAGCGTCACGTTGATTCCCATTGACAATACCACTCCCGGCCCGGAGGCAACCGGCAACCCCAAGCAGCTGTGGATAACTCTTGGCGGCACGGCTACAATAAGCGTTCTTTTGATCCATCTTTCGGGAGTTGTCCGTGCCTGTCAATCTCTGGCTGCAATCCGTCGATTTTTTACGTGATGAGCTGCCTGCCCAGCATTTCAACACCTGGATACGCCCGTTGCAGGTCGAAGCGGCCGGTACCAGCCTGCTGATCTATGCACCCAACCGTTTTGTGCTCGACTGGGTCAATGACAAGTATTTCACCCGCTTGCTGGAGCTGATGACCGAGCGCAACAATGGCGAAGTACCGGATGTCAGCCTGCTGATCGGCAGCCGCAGCCAGTCACAGGTTCAACAGCCTGCTCCCGCACCGGCAGCGCCACCGGCACCCGTGACGGCACCTGCCACAAGCCAGCCGGCGCCAGCTCCGGTGGTTGCCGCACCACCAGCAGCCGCTGCGCCTGCCGCCAAACCGGCGACCAGCAACGAGCCGGCCGAAGGCAAGTCCGTGGTGACCCGTCACGTCAGCAGCCTGAACCGCTCCTTCACCTTCGACAGCTTCATCGAAGGCAAGTCCAACCAGCTGGCCCGTGCCGCCGCCTGGCAGGTGGCCGACAACCCGAGTCACGGCTACAACCCGCTGTTTCTGTATGGTGGCGTCGGTCTGGGCAAGACCCACCTGATGCATGCCGTCGGCAATCATCTGCTGCAAAAGAAGCCCGGCGCTCGCGTCGTCTACCTGCACTCCGAACGCTTTGTCGCCGACATGGTCAAGGCCCTGCAGATGAACGCGATCAACGAATTCAAGAACTACTATCGCTCGGTTGACGCCCTGCTGATTGACGATATCCAGTTTTTTGCCGGCAAGGAGCGCTCCCAGGAAGAATTCTTCCACACATTCAACGCCTTGCTGGAAGGCAACCAGCAAATCATTCTGACCAGTGACCGTTTCCCCAAGGAAATCGACGGGCTGGAGGAGCGCCTGAAGTCCCGCTTCGGCTGGGGCCTGACGGTCTATGTCGAGCCGCCCGAGCTGGAAACCCGCGTCGCCATCCTGATGAAAAAGGCCGAGCAGGGCAGGGTGGCACTGCCACACGACTGCGCCTTCTTCATTGCCCAGCGCTTCCGCTCCAACGTGCGGGATCTGGAGGGAGCACTGAAGCGGGTTATCGCCCACTCCCACTTCACCCACGAACCAATCAGCATCGAATTGATCCGCGAATCACTGAAAGACCTGCTGGCCCTGCAAGAAAAGCTGGTCAGCATCGACAACATTCAACGCACCGTTGCCGAATACTATAAAATCAAGATCGCCGATCTGCTCTCCAAAAGGCGTTCCCGTTCGGTGGCCCGGCCGCGCCAGGTGGCCATGGCCCTGTCCAAGGAAGTAACCAACCACAGCCTGCCGGAAATTGGTGACGCATTTGGCGGGCGCGATCACACCACGGTGCTGCATGCTTGCCGTAAAATTGCCGAATTACGTGAAGCAGATGCGGATATCAGCGAAGATTACAACAACCTGCTACGCACCCTGACGTCATAACAAACCTAGCCGGACCGGATACTTTTTGCCAAGAGGCCCAACATGCAATTTTCAATCCTACGAGAAGACCTGTTAAAACCGCTGCAACTGGTAGTGGGTGTCGTTGAACGCAAACAGACCATGCCCGTGCTGTCCAATGTGCTGTTCGCCATCGAGAACCAGCAGCTGTCCCTGACCGGCAGTGACAGCGAGGTCGAGCTGATTGGCCGTGTCACCCTGGCGGAAGCGGCCGACGACGGTGAAATCACCATCCCGGCCCGCAAACTGATGGACATCTGTAAAAACCTGCCAGCCGAGGCACTGATCAACTTCCGTCTCGACGAACAGAAAATGCTGATTTCATCAGGTCGCAGCCGCTTTACACTGACCACGCTGCCGGCCTCCGATTTCCCGCAGATGTCCGAGCAGGAAGACTCCTTCTCGTTCGAGCTGCCACAGGGCAACCTGCGCTATATCATCGAGCGCACCAGCTTTGCCATGGCGCAGCAGGATGTCCGCTACTACCTCAACGGCCTGCTGCTGGAAACCGGGCCGAACCGCCTGCGTGCAGTAGCCACCGACGGCCACCGGCTGGCCCTCTGCGATGCCGAAGCCGGCATTGCTGAAGACAACGCCCCGCACCAGGTCATCGTGCCGCGCAAGGGCGTGCTGGAGCTGGCCCGCCTGATGAGCGATGAAAACGCCAATGTCCGCATCAGCCTCGGCGCCAACTATATCCGCGCCGTCGGCAAGGACTTCACCTTCACCTCCAAACTGGTGGACGGCAAGTTCCCCGACTATGACCGTGTTTTGCCGCGTGGCGGCGACAAGCTGGTGGTTGCCCAGCGTCAGCAACTGCGCGAAGCGCTGAACCGCGCCTCAATCCTGTCCAACGAGAAGTACCGTGGCATTCGCCTGCAATTCGAACAGGGACTGCTACGCGCCCAGGCCAACAACCCCGAGCAGGAAGCAGCCGAAGAAGAAGTCAGCATTGACTACAACAACAGCTTGCTGGATATCGGCTTCAACGTCAGTTACCTGCTCGACGTCCTCAGCGTCATGACATCCACCGAGGTACGTATCACCCTGTCCGATGCCAACAGCAGCGCCCTGCTACAAGAGGGAGACAACAGCGACTCGTCCTATGTCGTGATGCCGATGCGCCTGTAACTGCAAAACCCGAATGACCATTCGTCACCTCACGGCGACAGGTGTGCGCAACCTTGCACCTGTCGCCCTTGACCCTTCACCCCGCATCAACTTGCTATACGGCTGCAATGGCAGCGGTAAAACCAGCTTTCTGGAAGCCATCTACTTTCTCGCCCTGGCACGCTCGTTCCGCAGCGCCCGCATCCAGCCCATGATCCAGCAGGACCAGGAACAGGTTCTGGCCTTCGCCCGGATCACCACCGCCTCCGGTGACGAACTGGGCATTGGTGTAAGCCGCAATCGCCAGGCCGATATCCAGATCCGCATCAACGGCGAAAACATCCGCAGCATGGCCGAGCTGGCACGTCATCTGCCGGTTCAGCTGATCAATCCCGAAAGTTTCCGCCTGCTGGAAGGCGCCCCGAAAATACGCCGCCAGTTCCTCGACTGGGGAGTGTTCCACGTGGAACATTCCTTCATGCACTGGTGGCAACGCCTGCAGCACAGCCTGAAACAACGGAACTCACTGTTACGCCATGCTATAATCGACGACCAGAGCTTACAGGCATGGAACCTCGAATTCTGTGCCGCCAGCGAACAGATAGACCAGTTTCGTCAAGACTACATCCGCCGTCTCAAGCCCGTCTTCACTCGTACCCTGTCCGGGCTGATCGATCTGCCCGGCCTGAGCCTTAGTTATTACCGTGGCTGGGACAAGGACAAGAGCCTGCAGCAAGTGCTCGACGATTCGATCCAGCGGGACAGGCAGCTCGGCCACACCCAGGCCGGGCCGCAAAGAGCCGACTTGCGCTTGCGTATCGGCCAACAGAACGTAATGGACATACTGTCTCGCGGACAACAGAAACTGGTGGTGTGCGCCCTCAAAATTGCCCAGGGGCACTTGTTGGCAGAGTCGATGGGACAGCAATGCGTTTATCTGGTCGACGACCTGACTGCCGAACTGGATCCGACACATCGCAAAGCCCTGTGTTGTTTGCTTGAACAACTGGATTGCCAGGTATTCATCACCGGCACCGATCCAGACAGCCTGAATCACGACTGGCGCAAGGACACGCCCGTCAGCATGTTCCACGTGGAACATGGCCACATTAAAGAATCCGGAGTAACCGAATGAGCGAAAATGTCACCTATGACTCCAGTAACATCAAGGTACTGAAAGGGCTGGATGCCGTCCGCAAACGCCCGGGCATGTACATTGGTGATACCGATGACGGCACCGGCCTGCACCACATGGTATTCGAGGTGGTCGACAACTCGATTGACGAAGCCCTGGCCGGGCACTGTGACGAGATCTCCATCACCATTCACCCGGACGAATCCATTACCGTACAGGACAACGGCCGCGGCATTCCGGTCGACATTCACCCGGAAGAGGGCGTATCCGCTGCCGAAGTCATCATGACCGTACTGCACGCCGGCGGAAAGTTTGACGACAACAGCTACAAGGTATCCGGCGGCCTGCACGGTGTCGGTGTCTCGGTGGTCAACGCCTTGTCCAGAGAGCTGGTGATGACCATTCGCCGCCAGAACAAGGTATGGCAGCAAACCTATCATCATGGCGAGCCCCAGGCGCCGATGCAGCCGATTGGCGACACCGACAAGACCGGTACCTGCATCCATTTCAAGCCCTCGGCAGATACCTTCAAGAACATCCAGTTCAGCTGGGAAATTCTGGCCAAGCGCCTGCGTGAGCTGTCATTCCTCAACTCCGGTGTCGGCATCCGTCTCAAGGACGAACGCACCGGCAAGGAAGAGCTATTCAAATACGAAGGCGGTCTGAAAGCCTTTGTTGACTACCTCAACACCAACAAGACCACCATCAACCAGGTCTTCCACTTCTCCGCTTACCGCGAAGAAGATGGCGTCGGCGTCGAAGTGGCCATGCAGTGGAACGACGGTTTCAACGAAAACCTGCTGTGCTTCACCAACAATATTCCACAGCGCGACGGCGGCACCCACCTGGTCGGCTTTCGCACCGCATTGACCCGTCACCTGAACAACTACATCGAAGCCGAAGGCATGGCCAAAAAGGACAAGGTCGCGACCACCGGTGACGACGCCCGTGAAGGGCTGACCGCCATTGTTTCGGTCAAGGTGCCCGACCCCAAATTCAGTTCGCAGACCAAGGACCGTCTGGTCTCGTCGGAAGTGAAAACCGCCGTCGAACAGGAAATGGGCAAGTACCTGGCCGACTATCTGCTGGAAAACCCGGCCGAAGCCAAGGCGATTGTCGGCAAGATGATCGACGCCGCCCGCGCCCGTGAAGCAGCGCGCAAGGCCCGCGAAATGACCCGTCGCAAGGGTGCCCTGGACATCGCCGGCCTGCCCGGCAAGCTGGCCGACTGCCAGGAAAAAGACCCGGCACTGTCCGAACTCTACATTGTGGAAGGTGACTCTGCGGGCGGCTCTGCCAAACAGGGCCGCAACCGCAGAACCCAGGCCATCCTGCCGCTCAAGGGCAAGATTCTCAACGTGGAGAAGGCCCGTTTCGATCGCATGATCTCGTCCCAGGAAGTCGGTACGCTGATCACCGCACTCGGTTGTGGCATCGGTCGTGACGAATACAACATCGACAAACTGCGCTACCACAACATCATCATCATGACGGATGCCGACGTCGACGGCTCGCATATCCGCACGCTGCTGCTGACATTTTTCTTCCGCCAGCTGCCCGAGCTGATCGAGCGCGGCTACATCTATATCGCCCAGCCCCCGCTGTACAAGGTCAAGCGCGGCAAGCAGGAGCAATACATCAAGGATGACGAGGCAATGGAGGAGTATCTGACCCAGGCCGCACTGGAAGATGCCAGCCTGCATGTCAACGAAAACGCCCCCGGCCTGTCCGGTACCGCGCTGGAAGCCCTGGTACAGGAATACCGTGGCGTAATGAGAACTCTGGAGCGCCTGTCACGCGTCTACCCGCAGGACATCACCGAGCAGTTCCTGGACCTGCCGCAGCTGTCTGAAGATGCGCTGCAAAGCCCCGAGCAGGTGCAGCAGTGGACTGCCGCCCTTAACGAACGTCTGACCGCCGTCGTACGCTCCGGCACCGAATACAGCGCTGAAGTGTGTCAGGACAACGAGACCGGCAGCTGGTATCCCTGTGTGATCATCCGGGCCCACGGTGTCGAAGACCGCGTGCATTTCAAAAAGGAGTTCTTTTCCAGCAATGACTACGCCAGCGTCGCCGCGCTGGCTGCACAGCTCAACGAGCTGCTGGAAGAGGGTGCCCACGTCATGCGTGGCGAGCGCAAACAGAAGGTTGCCAGCTTCAAGGAAGCCCTGACCTGGCTGATGGCCGAAGGCTCCCGCCGTCTGGTCGTGCAGCGCTACAAGGGGCTGGGCGAGATGAACCCGGAGCAGCTATGGGAAACCACCATGGACCCGGAAACCCGGCGCATGCTGCAAGTCACCATCGAGGACGCGATTGCTGCCGACCAGATCTTCAATACCCTGATGGGCGATCATGTCGAGCCACGCCGCCAGTTCATTGAAGACAACGCCCTGGCTGTTTCCAACCTGGACTTCTGATCTTCACCCCCAATAAAAAACGGACCTCATGGTCCGTTTTTTATTGCCTGCATCTCGGCACTGCAAAGCCACGCTCACTCCGGCTCCCCGACCAGCCGGCAGGGAAACGACAGACTGACGGTAAACCCGCGCGCATGCTGCACCGACGTCAACTCGCCCTGGTAGCGCTGGCACACTGCAGAGACGATCGACAAACCAAGCCCACTGCCTTCGCTGCTGGCCTTGGCACGCCAGAAGCGCTTTTGCGCATCGACAAACTGCTCCGGATCAAGCCCCGGGCCACAGTCGGTGACCCGCACATAGAGACGCCCGTTTTCCCTGTCCAGCGTCAGCCGGACCGCCCCCTTGGGCGAGTACTTGAGTGCATTCTCCAGCAAGTTGCGGATCGACATGCCCAATAGACGGTCGGGCACATTGGCCAGGCAGGGCTCCTGCAAGTGGCTCTCGACCTCGATACGGGAAAACTCCGGGTGGGCAAACAGATGTTCCAGCACCTGGCGCACAATCTGCAACGGGGGCAGTGTCCCGGCACGGCCGGGATCGTTATCCACATCCAGCCGCGACAACAATAGCAGATGTTCCAGCATGGCCTGCATGCGCTCGACTGCCTGTTCCGCCTTGCGCAGGCTGTTTTCGCCCTGGCTGCTGCCGGCAGCCATCAACGCCACCTGCAAGTGCGTCTTGATTGCGGTTAGCGGGGTACGCAGTTCGTGGGCTGCATCATCGTTAAAGCGCCGCTCACGTTCCAGCAGGGCACCCAGCCGCTCCAGCAGCTGATTCAATGTCACCACCAGCGGCTTAAGCTCCACCGGTACCGACTGCACGTCTATCGGCGCCAGATCATCCGCCTTGCGGCCGGCCAGATGCAGGCGCAAACGGTTCAGGGGGCTAAGGCCCTGGCCGATGCCGAACCAGATCAGTATCAGGCTGCCCACCAGCGCCAGCACCACAGGCAGGGCAGCAGCCAGAAACATGATCTGCTGCAGATGTTCCCGCTCGTCGAGCCGGTCGCCAATGGTGATCAGCATCTGGTGGCGTTGCACCGTAAACGTGCGCCATTCCTCACCATCAACCCGGGCGTCGGAAAAGCCGACCAGCTCTTCCTCCGGCTGCGAGAAGATCATGTTCGGCATGCGCACCAACACTTCGCCACGCAGCGTGCGTACCTGACAGACCAGTCCGCGCTTGAGCCCGCCCAGCAACGGGTTGGTAAAAGGGCTCATCGCCGGGCTGCCCGACGCCTGCGGAATCTGTTCCAGCAGCCCGGCCACCATGTGCGCAGAAGACTCCAGCCGCTGGTCCAGCACCCGATCAAGCTCCTGGCGCAGATCACCCAGCAACCAGATGGCGGCAAAGGACCAGAGCAGGGCAAAGGTGCCGCCCAGGATGAACAGCAGGCGCTTACGCAGGCTCATTGGGCTTGCCCAGCCGGAAACCCAGGCCACGCACGGTCTCGATCACCGTACTGCCGAGTTTGCGGCGCAAGTTATAGATATGCACATTGATTGCGTTGCTCTCCACACCATCGCCCAGCCCGTAAAGGCTGTCCTGCAGCTGTTCGGCACTCAGGATGCGGCGCGGATTGTTGAGAAAGGCCAGCAACAGCATCATCTCCCGCCGGGCCAGATTGACATCCTTGCCATGCAGGCTGACTGTCAGCAAGTTGGGGTCCACCACCAGCCCTTCGTGTTCGATCAGGTGGGTACTGCGGCCAGTGGTGCGTCGCAGCAGGGACTGCAAACGTGCGGTCAGCTCGCGCAGGTCGAACGGCTTGAGCAGGTAGTCATCGGCACCGGCCTGTAACCCGTCAACCCGCTGGCTAACCGAGTCCCGGGCACTCAGGATCAGCACCGGCATGTCATTGCCACTGGTGCGCAACTGGGTCAGCCAGTCCAGCCCGTCACGGTCGGGCAGGCCCAGATCAAGCACCACTGCATCAAAATGGCCCACCGCAAGCGCATGGCTGGCAGCCGACGCAGTATCGACATGATCAACGGTAAAATTGGCCAGTGACAATCCCGCACTCAGGCCCTCGGCAATCTGACAATCATCTTCAACTAAAAGAATATGCATCGGTACTCATTCCGTTGGCCAAAGCTCATGGGCATAAAATTGGCAGAAATAGATTAATGTTAAGTTAATCCTTAACAGTAAGGCTGTCATCACGACTGTAAATGCAGGACAATACAACATTTGTCTGATCAGGGTAGCGGTCAAATCGGAAACACGCCACCCTTCAGTATTTTTCCTTGAACGGACTTGATTATGCGTTACCTGGCCAGCCTGTTGCTCCTTGTTTTCAGCTTTTCGGCGCAAGCGTTTTTCAGTAACCAGCAAGACTTCCTCCCGGTTGAAGAAGCCTTTCAGCTGGAGCTGCTGGAAACCCCGGACAACAACAGCGTCCTTTACTGGACCATCACCCCCGGCCACTACCTGTACCGGCACAGCATCAGCGCAGTCGATGCGGACGGCAATGCTGTCGAGCTGAGCCTTCCCGACGGCCTGGAAAACGAAGACGAATTCTTCGGTTTGACCTACATCTACCGGACCGACCTGCAGGTACCGCTTGCACCCGACCAGCCCCGGCCCCATGCGGTAACCTGGCAGGGCTGTGCCGATGCCGGGCTGTGTTACCCGCCGCAAACCACCGAAGTGGGCCTGACCGCCGCCAGCCACCAACCGCAGGACACATCCGCCGCGCTGGCCGGAGACCTGGGCATTGCGCAACAGCTGGCCAGTGCCGGCCTGCTGGTCAACCTGGCGGCATTTTTTGCCATGGGCCTGCTGCTGGCGTTCACGCCCTGCATGCTGCCTATGCTGCCGATTCTCAGCAGCGTGATTGCCGGCAGCAAGCCCGGTGGCTGGCAGGGCGCAAAACTGGGGGCTGCGTTTGTGGTGGCCATGTCGCTGGTGTATGCCGCACTTGGCGTCATCGCCGCCCAGCTCGGCAGCAATCTGGCCGCCGCCCTGCAAAACCCCTGGTTGTTGCTGCCCTTTGCCGGCCTGTTCATCCTGCTGGCCATGGCCCAGTTCGGCCTGTACAGCCTGCAGCTGCCCGCGTTCATCCGTGAACGGCTGCAGAAAACCGACCGCAACATCAAGGGCGGTAACCTGCTGGGTGCTACCGCGCTGGGTGTCCTGTCCGCCCTGCTGGTCGGCCCCTGCATGACCGCCCCCCTCGCCGGTGCGCTGCTGTATATCGGCCAGTCGGGCGACTCGCTCAAGGGCGGGCTGGTCCTGTTCAGCCTCGGGCTGGGCAGTGGCCTGCCGCTGCTGCTGGCCATGAGCTTCGGCATGCGCTGGCTGCCAAGACCCGGCCAGTGGATGGAGCACATCAACCGCATCTTTGGCTATGCATTGCTGGCCGCCGCCATCTTCATCGTGCGCGGCCTGTTGCCCGACAGCCTGGTGCTGGCCCTGTGGGCGGCACTGTTACTGGCCGTTGCCGTACACCTGGCATCCCTGCAGCCAAGAGGCTGGACTCTGTTCACCCGCTTCACCGGCATCTTGCTCGGCGTCTGGGCCTCAATCATGCTGATGGGCGCAGCCAGTGGTGGCAGCGACCCCTGGCAACCACTGCGCCACCTGCAAGGCGGCACAACCGCCACAGCCACCCAGCAGCCGGTACGCATTGCCGATCCTGCCCAACTGAAAGAGCAGCTCAGGCAGGCACAGGAGCAAAACCAGTGGGTAATCATGGATTTCTACGCCGACTGGTGCATTTCCTGCAAGGTGATGGAGCGCACGGTATTTGGCCAGCCCGACGTACAGGCAGCCATCAGCGGCATACGCTTTCTGCAACCGGACGTGACGGACAACACAGCAGCCCAGCAGGCACTGCTCAAGGAGTACGGCATTATCGGCCCGCCCACCATCATCTTCGTCAACCCGCAGGGCAGGGAAGTGCGTAGTGCCCGCATCACCGGCGAAGTCAACGCCGCAGAATTTCTTGCATACCTGCAACAAGCACGGAGCGAGTGAATGCTCAGTTTCAACATCGGCCCCCTGGCCATCCCGACCCAGCTGGCCATTCTCTACCTCGGCCTGCTGTGCGCCTGGCTGACCGGCTGGTGGCTGGGTCGCAAGCGCAAGGCCGACCCTGAGCCAATCCTGTTCCGCTTGTTGCTGCTGGGTTTTGTTGTGGCGCGGCTGGCCTTCGTCATCCGCTACCATGACCAGTACAACGGCAACTGGGCCGGCATGCTCGATATTCGTGACGGCGGCTTCAACCCGCTGGCCGGAGTGCTTGCCGCTCTTGCCGGAGCCGGCTGGTATCTGTGGCGCAAGCCCGTGTTGCGCATTCCACTGGCCACCGGGCTGGCCACCGGAGCGGTAATCAGCGGGCTGGGTTTTGCCATCCTGCACGCCATGCTCAGCAGCCAGCAACTGCCCGACCTCTCGGTACGCAACCTGCAAGGCGAACCGGTCAGCCTGCACGACCTGCGCGGCCGGCCGATGGTCATCAACCTGTGGGCCACCTGGTGCCCGCCCTGCCGCCGGGAAATGCCGGTACTGCAGGCCGCCCAGCAGGCCAATCCGGACATCCTTTTCGTCTTCGTCAACCAGGGCGAAGGCCAGCAACAGGTCGAGCGTTTCCTGCAGCAACAGGGCCTGCAGCTGGACAACCTGCTGCTCGACAGCGGTGCACGGCTGGGGCAGTCGGTCAGCTCGCTGTCATTACCGACAACGCTGTTCTATGATGCCGACGGCATCCTGCGCAACAACCACCTGGGCGAGCTATCGGCTGCCAGCCTGCATCATGCCATGCGCACCATTGCACCCGCACCCGTCACCACCGACACCCGCCCGGTACCATCTCATCCATAAAGTAAAAGGACACCCCATGAAACTGACCCGCATTGCCGCACTGGTTGCACTGTCCGGACTGGCCAGCATCGCCTCTGCCCAGGACTACCCGGCCCCCATTGAGGCCATGCAAGCCAAGGGCGTGGAAATCCTCGATACCTTCAACGCTCCCGGCGGCCTGGAAGGCTATGCCGCGATTTATCACGGCCGTCCGCTGGCCATCTACCTGACCAGCGACAAACAACACGCCATCATCGGCAGCCTGCTGGATGCCAGCGGCAACGACCTGACCAGCCCGGTGATTGACGAGAAAATCAACCGCCCGCAAAGCAAGGTGATCTGGAGCAAACTGGAAAAAGACAGCCACTGGGTTTCCGAAGGCTCGAAGCAGGCCGGCAAGGTGGTCTATGTCTTCACCGACCCCAACTGCCCCTACTGCAAGCGTTTCTGGAACGATGCCCAGCCCTGGGTCAAATCCGGCAAGATCGAACTGAGGCACATTCCGGTCGGCGTACTGGGCGAGGGCAGCCGCAAGAAAGCCGCCTATATCCTGGCAGCCAAAGACTCGACCAAAGCCCTGATCGACAACGAAAGCGGCAAGGCACCAGCCAAGGAAAACGCCATCAGCGACCAGCAGGCCACCCAGCTGGATGCCAACCTGCAACTGATGTCCCAGGTCGGTGCCAGCGGCACACCCGCCATCCTCTATCTGGATGAAACCGGCATGCTGCAGCTGCACCCCGGCGCTCCACAGGGCGAACAGCTGGTCGAGATCTTCGGTTCAAAACCCTGAATCCGTGAATGAATGTAAGCTTGCTATGGCCTTCTCCGGCGGCCGGCACTAGAATGCCCATGCCGGAAACTGGCCGGTCAAACAGGAACCTGACAACCTTCATTCAAGGATAAAAAATGAAAGACATTCTCTTTTTCGAAACCATGGTTACGCCAAAGATCATTACATTCGTGTATTGGTTGCTGCTGTTTTTCTCGGTTGTTTCTGGCTTGGGTGTCATGTTTGGCGGCTATGGCGGCTTGTCTTTTACAAAACTACTGATGGGACTGGGCACAATCATTGGTGGCGCGATTGGCTCAAGAATCTGGTGTGAACTCATGATTGTCCTGTTCAAAATCCATGAAAACCTGAAGACAATCGCCAACAAGGCTGAGCAGTCCGAGTAATCCATCCGTGTCTCTCAAACCACCGCCAGGCGCTTTGAGACAGACATACAGGCTGATCCAGATCCGGTGACCGGGCATTCCATCACCGGATTTTTCAACCCCGCTCCTGACCGTACCCCTGCACCAGCTGCTCCAGGCCAGGCCTGCCAGCCCGGTTTGTCGCTTTTGCGACAGGCAAACCCCTTGGCCATTACCGCTTGCCGGCACGGCTATTGGTGCATTTTCCGTGTAATATCATCCTGACACACGACCTCTCCCCTCATATACCAAAAAAACACAGGCCAATGCTTTTATATTCTTTAAGGTTTTAAGCCGGCACGTTTATAGTCTGTCCACTGACTCGTAAAGTTCACTGGTACACGACAATGAAAACAACAAAACTCTCCCGCTACTGGCTGCTGGCCGCTACCGCCGGCCTGGCTTTCGGCACAGCACAAGCCGAAACCCGAAGCCTTTCCGACTCCCTGCAAATCCAGGTACTCAGTGCCGCCTGCGCCAACTGCCACGGTACCGATGGCAACCAGGGCGGAGCCGTTCCCGTGATCGCCGGCCGCCCGGCTGGTGTGCTGGAATCACAGTTGCTCGCCTTCAAGCGTGGCGAAGACCCCAAAGCCACTGTCATGCCGCGTCATGCCGCCGGTTATACCGACGCTGAGCTGGCTGCACTGGCTAACTACTTTTCCAAACTTGGCCGTTAACGGGGTCCCGACATGAAAAACACTGACAAGAATTTCGCTCTAAGCCGCAGAACCCTGCTCAAGGGGCTGGGTGCCGCCTCCCTGCTGCCACTGGTTTCCGCCTGCAGCACCAACGCACTGACCAGCAGCAGTGCCGGCCGCGTAGTGGTAATCGGCGGCGGCTTTGGTGGTGCCACCACGGCCAAATACATCAAGCGCTTCAATCCGGCCATCGACGTGACCCTGGTGGAAGTGAACCGCACCTTCCATACCTGTCCGTTCTCCAACCTGGTACTGGCCGGCGAGCGCAAGCTGGATGCCATCGAGCACAACTATGACGAACTCAAGCAGGTCTATGGTGTTCGCGTCATTCATGCCCGCGCTGAAGATGTCGACCCGGTTGCCCATACCGTGCGCCTGTCCACCGGCACCAGCCTGCAGTACGACCGTCTAGTGCTGTCTCCGGGCATCGACTTCCGCTGGAACGCCATCGAGGGTTATGACGAGGCAGCCGCCGAACTGGCTCCGCACGCCTGGAAGGCCGGCCCGCAAACCGCACTGCTGCGCCGCCAGCTGGAAGAAATGGAAGACGGCGGCACCTTCGTCATGAGCGTGCCGGAAAACCCCTTCCGCTGCCCGCCCGGACCTTACGAGCGCGCCAGCCTGGTTGCCCACTACCTGAGCAAGCACAAGCCGAAATCGAAGATCCTGATTCTGGATGCCAAGGACAACTTCTCCAAACAGGGCCTGTTCACCCAGGGCTGGAAAGAGCTGTATGGCGACCGTATCGAGTGGGTCAGCCTGTCCAACGACGGCAAGGTGGTACGTGTCGACGCCAACAAGCTGGAAGTGGAAACCGAATTCGGTAACCGCCACAAGGCTTCCGTGCTCAACGTGATTCCGCCACAGAAGGCCGGTTTCATTGCCGAGCGTGCCGGCGTCACCAACGCCGGTGGCTGGGTACCGGTAAAGCCACAGACCTTCGAGTCCGAACAGGTTGAAGACATCTACGTAATCGGTGATGCCAGCATTGCCGCACCAATGCCCAAGTCCGGTTTCAGCGCCAACGCCCAGGGCAAGGTCGTTGCAGCGGCCATTGTTGCCTCACTGGCCGGCTTCGATCCGGTCAACCCGACCTGGTCCAACACCTGCTACAGCCTGGTAGGCCCCGACTACGGCATTACGGTTGCCGATGTCTACCGCGTCGAGGACAATGCGCTGGTGGCGGCACCCGGTGGCGGTGTCAGCCCGCTGGATGCGTCTCCGGCTTTCCGCAAGGCCGAGGCCGATTACGCCCACGGCTGGTACGAAGCCATCGCTCACGATACCTGGGGAACCCGTTACTAAATGCCGGAGTTTGTCGAAGCCTTGTTGGATGCCCCGCAGCAGCTGATGCTGTGGGGCACCCTGCTGTTTGGCCTGCTACTGGGCGCACTGTTGCAATGGAGCCGCCTGTGCCTGCTGCGCGGGCTGGTGCATGTGCGCCAGGGCAACCATTTGAAACTCAAGGCTTTTGCTCTGGCCATGGCCGCTGCCGTAGTCAGCAGCCAGCTATTGGCCTGGTACAGCGGCATTGATCTGTCAGATTCAATTTATGTACAGGACAAAGCCGCCTTGCCGGTAATCCTGTTTGGCGGATTGTTGTTCGGCTGCGGCATGGCGCTGGCCAACGCCTGCACCGGGCGCAGTCTGATACTGGCCGCCGGCGGCAACCTGCGCTCACTGGTGTGCCTGCTAAGCCTGGCCATTGGTGCCGGGTTGGCATTGTCCGGCCTGCTGGCCGAGCTGCGTGTCTGGCTGGAAAACCTGACCCGTTTCAGCCTGCCGGTATCACGCCTGCCACTGTGGGCAGGGCTGGTACTGGTCGCCGGTCTGCTGTTTTACGCCCTGAAGGGCAAGA
>WPCI01496860.1_pt1 | contig 24986 bp, 22 predicted proteins | sample 5399871 | NCBI WGS metagenome assembly WPCI01 (sample SAMN12869469, study PRJNA574797) | sludge metagenome | isolation source: wastewater treatment of pH7 | place: China:Beijing | collected 2019-05-20 | reverse complement strand
CATATAGTATATGGTTTCCAATACAAAAAAAGCATCACGTCTGCTAGGTGAACAATTTACATCTCAGCAAAATATGCCAATTTCTACCTGAGAGTTTTAATCAGCATTTTCAGCAGAATTCTTTTTCGTAAGTCTTAACATCAACGATAAATTTGGTCTAATACAACAAATTAGTAATGTTTGTAAGAAGGAAGAAATCGCCGAATCAACTTTTTGCTAGCATACTTTCAACCGATAAAGAGCCTTGTCATTGCTTTAAGACACTGTGGTGATTCCACACTCGGCACATCTTAAAGCGGCTAAGATAAAAACTGCGGTAAGCCTTAAATTGGACTAGGTCATCGATAAAAATGCTCAGACTGTTTTGCCACTAGCGATCAACGATCATGATCATACCCAATCCTTCAGCATTAAAGAAGCGAGTATCTCTTTGTTTGACAACGTTAATACATCTCAAGAACTACTGGGGATGAAAATCTTTGAAGAATTCCTCTAGTGTGTTTTTGCGAAATTCTCCACCTACTAAAAACTCCCCATACATCCTGCGAAACAAGGTTGTATGGGGAGCATTTTGCTTGGTCAACTTTTGTTTCCTGGAGATAACATCACAATAAGGATAAAGGAACAAAGCAATAAAGCGATTTTCGAAAGGGTAAAGTTAGGAGTGACAATCGCAAATAAGGCAAGCGCTATTATTATAAGATACAACCAAACAAATGTGCGTGCATTTTTTACCAAAGGTCTCACCTCCTTGATTTTCACTGTAGTAAGTACTAACTAGTCGATGATTTTCTATTTTATAACTTTCGTCCGATGAATGGAAGTTTTTATAAAAAAATTCGAAAAAAGACATCAGCTGGTAACGATAAAATCAACTATGGCCTAGCGTATACAAATTAAAGTCTTATCACAAAAAAATAACTGATCGAACTCAATTCACTTTATAATAAACCTCAAAATGATAAACGATCCGATACAAAAAACAAGTGAAAGAAACAGAATTAATCCGTTTACCAGTAACCATAATAATGTACTTTTAGTTCTTTTCATTATCTTATAAAGAACAAAATCAATAATTCCTACTAGTAGCCAACCTATATAAAAGTGAATGGTCATTTTGTTCACTCCTTTGTTTTCTTTCTATTTTATCAGGATTAAAATGAGTTGTAAGCCTAAATCCCATCTAAAATAACCCAATTCGTTTGATTCTTTTTCAAAACTAACTCATAGTCAAAAACTAGCGTGGCTTTTGTATCGGGTGACAAGTAGGAAACGGCCGTTTTAACTTTCACGCCCTCTTCATTCTCAAAATAATTAATCGATTTGAGTTCAGAGAAGATATAGTTCTCGTTGATTCCTTCGATATTCGCATTTTCAACATAATAGAGCAGCTCCGTTTCACTAGCAGATGGATAAGCTGTAAAGAAAGTGGTCAGGAATGTTTTGATCTCTTCTTTTGTTTCTTGCGTAATTGTTGAATCATCCTGTAAAGGATCATTTTTGACTTCTAATTTTGATGGAAGAGAAGCCATTACTGGGTTTGTTAATAGAATTAATTGATTTTGTTTGTTGATGCGTACTGTAACTGAAAATGCAGATTCTACGCCGCGTCTTTCTACTGTCTCTCCCATACTTTCTTCAATCACTTGGTTTACAGAGTACAACACTTTATAGTCTGATTCGTTGATTGCTTCGACTTCCCAAATTTGAACCTTGTTTACAGTAGACTTCGTAGGGATATCGGAACGAATCATTTCTTGATTCATTTGTTGTAGATTCTCAGGCAAATAGTTTTTCAATCTTTCCATTCGTGCGTCCAGCTGCTCTTGATTCGGTTCCCAAGTGTAAAATTCCTGCGCAAAGTTTTGGACAAAACTTTCAATTTTATTGGTGTCCACTAGCTTCATTTCGATGACTTTTTCTTCGTGAACCGTGTGTTGATCAATTGCAGTGAAATTCTTGTAGACACCAAAAAGGACACTACCAATTAGGAGTGCCCACAGAAAAATGGTTGTATTCTTTCTTAAACCAACGTGTTTTACTTTTTCTTTCATCGTTTTCATTTCCTCTCAAATTTATTGTACTCTTCCAGCACCAATTAAATGTGCTTGCCAATAAGCTTCCGTTAAGTCTGTATAACCAATGGGATCTCCGGCATGATACATGCGATTATTTCCGACATAGATACCAATATGTGTCACGTAGTCTGATGTAGCATAGGTGGAATGGAAAAAGACTAAGTCACCAGGTTTTGCTTCACTTAATGAGATGTGTTGCGTTACATTGTACTGTGCTTGAGCCGTCCGTGGTAAGTTGATACCAACCTTGGCAAAACACCATTGTGTAAGTCCGCTACAGTCGAAAGACGTTTGAGGATTGCTGCCACCGAATACATACGGGTAACCTTGGTATTTTAATGCTTCATCCATGATCATTTGAACGGTTGCGTCATCGAACGTGGCGCTGATTAAATATTGTTCCACCAATTTCACATAAAATTGATTGCCATAGTTGTAGCGCCAACCACCATTAATCGGTATGGCAATCGGATTCGTGTACGTCACACGTTGTCCCCCTGATTTCTCATTTGAAAAACTTTCAGCCAATTCGTAACTGTAGTTTTTCCCTCGTGTAGCCACATACCCAATAAAGCCTCCACCATAGTTGTAGGACTGGATGGCCGTATTCAAATCACAGCCTTGTGCTTCGATGCTTCGGATTAATTCAGAGAAGTATTTACACCCTTGTCGTATCGACTCTTCCGTACTCAATGAGTTTGGTGGCAGTCCTAAACTTTCGGAACTTTGCATCACATCTTCTGCTTTGCCCCCACTTTCGACTTGCATGATGGCAAGAATCGTTTTGACATGGTCAGGTATATCAAATTCCTTACAATACTTTTCGACCAACGATTGGTAGCGCAAAACTTCTGGCGATAGGTTCAAACCAATTTCTCCAATCGAAGAAGAGTTACTGTCTTCTTCCCCCATAACGATGACACCAAAAAGCAAAAAGAAAAAAAGGCAAAAAAATGCCAATAACGGGGCCGTGAACTTTAGGATGCTCTTCATCGGCGTTTCGTTCCTTTGCCACTTAATTTCTTGGTTTCTTTTCCTTTGCTAGTCACTGTTGTCTTTTGCTTTGAAGTCAATACTCGCTGATGCGCACGTCCTCTTGGTACCGATTCGTTTTGTGGTCCTTTCTTAGTTACAGGCGATGGATCTTGACGTTTCACTGTCTTGGATTGATTCAAATCAGATGGTACTCGTTGGGGCTTTGTATTGTTATTGACTGCTTTATTGGACGAATCAACTAACACCTTGTTTGTTGGTGTCGCTTTTCGATTGGGTGCCGCAAGACTTCGTGTTTTTGCCATCCTCCGCTGCGATTGCTTTTGATTTTCTCGTTGTTTCTCATTTAGTGGCTGTGAGTTACTTCTTCTCTGTGTTTTGGGTGGAGTTAATTCTGGTCCTTTTCTATTTTTTGAATTTGTTTGTTTTTGCTGCTGGACATTTGACGTTGAGTCATTGTTATATCTTCGTATTGGGTAGCCTGTTTTCTGTTTCGTTTGTTCTGTCTGGTTTTGCGTATTGGTTCGTGTATTACTTCGTTGCTGGTTCGAACTATTCCGATTAGAACGATTTTCGGAATTCTCCTTGTTTTCAGGATTATTGGTTGGCTTGTTCTTCTTCTCATTTCTCATAGAACCTAATCCTTTTAGTGCTAATCCACCAACAGCCAATTTCCGAAACACTCTTCTTGCGGTTTGTTTTGGTCGGCGCATGACGCGACTACCGGTCCCTTGCGAATCCGCACTACTCAACGCCATCATGCCCATTAAGTCATTCAATTTGAAGTAGATACCGGCAAAGATGACAATTTGCATAAAAGCGACAATAAAGAACGGTTGGGAAGCCGTTAAGGAATAAACCATTGAGGATAACGAAAAAGCAACGGTTAAGACCAAGGTGATGCCAGCTCGCATCATGATGACATTGAATAGACGCATAATGGTCGTCTTCATCAAATGATTAAAGCTTGGGATCATAGATAATAAGAAGCTGATGGGTAGAAAAAGCGCAAAAATGATAAACAACAGCTGCGAGAAAATCATGATCCCCGTTAAGATGAAGACAAACACCGATATCAAGAGATTGAAGAGAAAGATAAAGACTGTGACTCCCAAACGATTTACTGTTTTGGTAATGGTCATATTGTCGTTTTCCAACTCATTGATCTCGGTTTTTATAATCTCGGTACGGTCTTTCCCTTTGTTTTGAAAAGGACTGGTTGCCTCTAATTCCGCCACACGATCCGCACCCACTGTTTCAAGATTGGAATCCCCATATTGTAGAATCATCCAAGGCTGTTTCACTTGAATATCAAACAAAGAATCACGAATCGCATCCACACTACTTTTGCCAGATGCGTTAGTACTTGGTGTGGTCATTCTTGACCCAACATCTAAGGCCGCATTACTGATATCGGCACTGAATTCATTGATTCGGGCAATGTAACTGCTGGAGTAGGCAATAAAAGAAGCCGACAAAACGAAAATGGTTATGAAACTGACCATTGCTCCCACTGCTCGTGTCGTTTCTCGCTTGATTAAGCCAGTATAAGTTACATAAATCCCCATAATAAGGATTAACAACAGGATCAATCCAGGATAGAAACCAGTTGCCATAAAGCCATTTTCATTGATTCCTGCTAAGGTTTGAATGTTTCGACCAATTGCTTCGGTTGTATCGCTGATAAAATCTAACGAATAGGCTTCCCCAACCAAGTATCCTGTGGCATTTGATAAGTAGATACTGATCAACCAAACAAAATTGGTCAACGAATAAAGTCCAAACATGACAGACTTTCCAATCCCATCTCCCCAATTCCACGGCAGCCAATCCCAACTAGAATCCACAAAGTAATCCAGTTGATAATTGTCGATGGGATAGCGAGAGTAGTTGTTTGCCGTATCAATCGTGTCATCTATCAATCCGGTGGCTTGGGCTGAAATGGAAAGAACCGCCAAGAGAAAGAAGACACCGATGATCCCAATCAGTATCTTCACGATTTTTTTCTTCTTCACTTACTCACCCCCAGCGATAGGCGGTCTTGTATCAAAGGCTTCAAAAAGGTGTTCAAAGATATAATCAAACTGAATCACGCCCGTATGTCCCCAAATATCTTGGAACAATGCTTGACCATTTTCAAGATTACGCAAACGGTTCTGGTTGCCTTCATCTTCTTTGTCCAAGCTGAAAAATTCTAAAGTGTTTTTGATTTCATTGATATCTGTTGAACGGAAGGCAAACTTCATCCCGATATTGTTCTTCATTTTTTCGTCCAGTAAGTCATTGGCGTTTTGGGTGACAAAATAAACACCGGCATTCATCGCCCGACCTTCACGAACCAACTTCATTGATAAGGTCTTCCCTTGTGCCATTTGCAAGAAACTCCAAGCTTCATCCAGATCGACAATCTTAAAGATGGAGGTATCGGAATGGATAAAGTCTAATGCAAAGGTGCTGATGACCATTAACATTGAGACACTTAACATTTCCATGGTGGTGTACTCTTCCATGGTTGTATTCGCATCAGGCAACACTAAATCCGCCACTTGAATGACATTTAATAGTTTGTCTAAGCTAATGGTATTCTCAACTCTTCCATCACTAAACAAAAGCTGGGCGAAGTCATAATCGACAAAAGATTCGATATGATCCGCAATGCCATTGGCAATCATTGAATCCTCATTTCTCAATTCATCAATGACACAAAGCAACCCGCGTTGTTCCGATTGTGCCACCGTCCGAATTGCTTTACGTAGTGTCGGGAATCGCTCACCATCTCGTGAAGAAATACCGGTTAAAAAGGTCAAGGTATCAATGGCTAGACTTTCGGAATCTTTGACATTTTCTAGAATGACAAAGGGATCGAGTAAACCACGGTTTTTCTCCTCACTAGTCAGGTTGATGATGTTGACTTCATCGGCAATATGCACCAAGTCGTCTTTCCAATTGCCACGTTCGGATTTTGGATCAAGGATAACCGCTTTACCCCCAAACAATACCGCGTAGTAAACGAGGAGGTTATTGGAAAAGGATTTTCCACCGCCAAGACTTCCTAAAAAAGCCGCAGCTAATGCATTGGTGGTTGTTCCTTTGATTCCTTGTGCAGCCAAGTCGGGTTTGATAAAGACATTCCGTCCGGTATCCACATTGAAACCCACATAAATTCCTTCACGTTCTCCTAAACTTTGGGTCGCACCAAAGCCTAAAGAAGAAATGAAATCACTGGTGACATATTGGATATAGTCATTCATGAAGCGTTTTGCCGAAGGAATAAATTCTCCATGTAACCCCAGCATATCGCCAAAAGGACGCACCAATTTCACATTGAAATCATCATAAAAATCCCGTACTTCATTACACCGTTTCTTCAACTCATCCAACGTAGGAGCTGAAACACGGATCACGTAGCTCAATTTATACATAGATTCTTTGGTTTGGTCTAGGGTGTTTTCTAACTCATTGACAGAATCCAGTGCTTCCACCACATTATTGGCTGTTTCATTGTCACTTTCCCATGCATGGTTATCTAAGTCTTTTAATTCTTTCTTCTTATTGCGAACCGTAGACAAGGCTTTCCGATTGGGTACCACTTCAATATTCATGGAGGTATCGATGGGAAATGAGAATTGTTGTTGCTGGTAGTAAAACAGTTCGCTATGGGGAAAATCTAACTCACCAACAATTGAATTAATCGTAAAGTAAGACACATAGAGTTCAGTATCTTCATTGGTTAATTTTAAGTAGCGTTGTTTTTGTTCGATCAAACAGCGTGTCGGTTTGATTAAGTCATAACGCTTGATTCTTTTCTGTCCATCGACTTCTTCGCTAGGTAGATGATAACTATATTCCTCATAAGCTACACCATCGTTCCCATGCAAGTGTTCTAAAATATAGCCGAAGTCATCTTTGTCTAATGGCCGAAACTGAAACCGGCGTAACAATTTGTTTTCCAATAGTTGTTCAAGCTTTTGAAAACGTGCCACTTCATTTACCGGCATCTGGACAAAGTCACCCATCAATTGATGACTAACTCCATGAACAAAGTCTTGGATACCTAACACAAACTCATTCCAAATATTTTTTAAATTAACTTCTTGATCCGTTAAGATCAGCTTGAAGCCAATAAAAAATCGGTAATCGACTTGATGTTCGCCAATCAAATCAATCAATGCTTCGGTCTGTCCATCAATATGTTGCAGAGCTGCCTCTTTTAGTTTGCCTTTTACCACAGCTTTCGAACGTTCTTGCACTTCTTTGATACTCGACTCCGCACTGAGTTGTAGTGCATGGATCTTCCCTTCTCGATACTGGGCAACCAATTGGCGAAAGTTGTCGTTCACTTTGTATTTTTCATCGGGACTTAGAAAAGAGTAATTAAAGGGGATTAGCTCATAGTAAGCAAAGCATTCTCCGTCCTCGTTAAAGACCAAGTTATTTTCTAAGTATTTAATTGGAAAACTCAATCGGTTCACTCCTTACATACGTAATGCTTTCTTGAATCGTTACTGTTTGCTTGTTGACTTTCTTCTCAGCATAAGTGATCTTAGGTGAAGAGTAATAACGGAAAATGGATCGAAGAAAGCCCACTGGTTTTTTGCCGTCAAAGGATTTTTGTGACATGAACCAAGCCACGAATCCAGGAATTCCGAGGTATTTCAATAGCGCACCATCAATCCACAATAAAGGTGGTAACTTCGCAAAGAAAATGACAAAGAATAAAGTGAGAACAAACCAAGTCATCTGGTTAAAGGTAATCGGAAACGGCAGCTTCAAATCATTGATGGCATAAATGACTTTCTCGACATTCCAAATACTCGTATAGCTACGAATTTTTTTCATGATGTACCTCCTATTCTAATGTGATGAGAATCTCTTGGCGGTTATCTGCTAAGACACAGCGATAAATGACAAACGTGTCATAACGAGCAATGTTCTTCTTGAATTCCGGATAGTTGACCGTATGAAACCAGACACCGTATTCCTTTTCTTCAAACAATATTTCAGGTGTTAAGTACTCACAGTTTTCTTTGGCATCTGAAACAATGGTTTCAAAGAGTTTCTGCTTGATTTGTTCTTTCAATAATGGGAAAGAAAGTAGGTTGTCGATTTCTTTGGTCAGTCGTTCTTTATTCAGTATTTTGTATTGATACATGTTGTCCTCCTTATAAAAAAGGCAGACCGATAATCGATCTGCCTAGTGTTTAGTTATTGTATTCAAATATGCCATGAGAAGTAACGAGATAGTTGCCCTCAATTTCCATATCTCGACCCAGTGCTTGGTAGTCGAAATAGTAGCGCAAATTTTCAGGCAAGGCACTTAACGCACCGGTTTCTTCGATGTAGTGCTGCGCCACTTCACTCATGGAATCACAATCAGCGTAGTGAATGATCTCGTCACTATGCTCAACCAGTTCATCAATGTCTGAGAACCAGCTACGTTGAATTTCTGTTAGTTCATCATAGATGGGTGTGCCTTCAATTTCTTGGAGCTTTACATAAAGATGGTTCAAGCGATCAATTGAGGCGTAGTCATTAATAGGAAACGGCATTTCGTAATCATGAATCGCATATTCTTCGTATTCCGCGTTCAGGCCAATTTTTTCTTGGACTTCTTCTTCATCAATGGGAAAGGAGAACCAGGCGCCAACCAGTTCTCCTTCATTGTATTTGCCAAGATTGGCAATGTAGACTTTCATTTCATCTGTACTGATTGCCATACTAGCCACCAATCACTGTGTTAAAGATGTTTAATAATACATCCTTGACACCTGCCGTGTTGAATACTAACCCCACGGCAATCGCTGCGACAATCAGAAAGCCAATCAGTTTTGAGAATTCACGTTTGAATCCCAAGTACACACCAATCACGGCAATCGCTAGTAATACCAATGATTGGGCATTTGTAGCAAACCAGTTAAATAAGTTCTGACCAAAATTCATCTTTTTCCTTCTTTCATCAATTTTTTGTGTTTGTTTTCCTTTCCTAGAGTTTGATTTTTCTGTTCAGGTAAACCAATGACCTGTCTTGTTTTTGTTGTCTTTCAGATACAAAGCATAGGACTCAACCCGCCGAATAACGGTAAGAACATCCGCTCGATCACAATAAACTCTGATGTTTGATTTCCCATTAGGAAAGACACGCATTTTGTAAAAGCTGTAGACGGTCTTCTTAGTAGTTAAATCTTTTTCACCTTCAACATAGAGCGTAGTGAAATGACCGATGGTGCGGTAATAGACATAGCTTTCAATTCCACATAAGAAACCACATCTTCTTAGGCGCCGTGTTAAATTACTTTCTTGCACGATTGTGCCACTTTCGAATCGGGATATTTTCTGCTTGCGCGACCTCACTCAAATAGCCGCGATAAAACTTGAATCGCGGATGATCTTTGAGGAGTGGTTTCCCATGAATACTTAGTAAACTGCCAAAACCTGTTTGTGTTTGACGCCAGTTGAAATAATCGGTCGTTGTACCATAGGGAGTCATTTCTGACAGTTGTCGGTACTTGGGATCTTCTTCGATACCGATCAATGCGTCTTTGTAAAAATAGATATTGAATATATAAGGATTGTCCTTTTCTTCAAACCTTCTAAGAAGCAGGTGAATCACCTTCCTTCGTGATGAGTTCTTGAATCAAGGTGGTGTGCTGTTCAATTAGTTTTTCATGCTTTTTTGATAAGCTGGTCGCATTCAATAGGTCATTGATCTTGTTTGTCGCATTTTCACGATCGATCAGTAATAACATTTTTAATGTGGGAGCGACTTGGCGTTGTAGCCAAAGCAAGGTTCGGCTAAGTTCGACAGGTTTTGGTTGTGTCGTCAATTTGATTTTCTCTCGATTCTTCCCAATGAAGACTTGCCACGAAGCATCTATCGGCCAGTTGGATTTCTTTTTTGTCTTGTTTGGTTCTAGGAACGTGAGGTAAGACGTAATGATGTTAAAAATGGTTCGCTCGCAATCGCGATATATGAGTAGGTCTTGCATGGCGTGATAGGCACGATCGTTTTTCAAGCGAATCTCGTAACGATTTTTAATCACTGCTTCTTCGATTGGTGCCCCACGTTTGTTCATTTGTTCGATATCTTTTTCGTAAAAACAAAAGTAGATGTCACTTTTCAACGAACCGAGATACAGCGTATTCCCAACAAAGGACGGTTCTTCTTCACTCGCAAATTTTCCTGAACCCAACGCTTGAAAAGAACGAAACTTGGAGGTCATTTCCCGACGCTTACACTTTTCAGCTAGATAAGGAATCGAGAGGAGTCCGACTCGATCATTAATTGCCAAGTCAATTCTTTTGTAGTGTACTTTTTCCTTCTCACAACGCATAAAGAAATCGAACCAAGAGCGATTTTGCGCCAAAAGAAGGCTCTCGAATTCACGACAGCCTTGACCTTTTAATTCAATTAATGTCCCTTTGTCATCTTCTTCCGGAGAGATCATCACTTGGATATGTCCAAAGACGTACTTGGCGATGTATCCATAAAAGGCATAGTCTTCATACAGCATATACTTCATTTTAATTTTTAGTACATTCTCGATGATATGTTTGTCATCGTGGGTGTCAAAGCGTAAGCGAACATAGTCAAAAACTAAAGACAGCTCATTGTCTGGATTCAATTGTTCCAATGCTTGAAGTAATACTTTTTTAGTTGTATCGGACGGTTCATATTGTCCGTTCTCAATCATACTGATATAACGTCTTGATTTTTGACTGGCTACAGCTAAACGTTGTTGGGATACTTCATAAAGTTCTCGTTTCTCACGTAGGTAATTTCCAAAGTTCACTATTTTCCTCCAAATAAAAAAGATGAGAAATAAATGACTCTATTTCCCATCTGTAAAAAGTAGCTGAAAGTCTTGGTAATCCTAACTTTCAAGCGATTATTCAATTGTTTGTATTGTCTTTACTACCCCCCTAGTTAGATACTGGGGGTTTTCACTTTGCGGCGCGCGAGCGCGCCACAAAGGCAAGCTTCCAGCTCGCCGCTCAGCACTGGAGTGCAGCGGCGGCTGTTGCTTGATTGAGGGTTAAGTAAAATAGGTTGATAGAATTTCAATTGAAATGGTGCTAGTAATCTTTTTAATCATGCTTTTAATACAAATTTTGTTTTTCATTTGATAGAACGATTCAAATTATTGACTGAAATAGCCAATCATTTTTCATTTTGTTATAGAGCTCATCGCTAAATTTTTCCTGGGGCAAAGCATATACGTTAAGGTATTTAGTACGACTCAGGGCTACATAAAGATGATTTCTATCTTGTTCGCTAAAAACAGTTTCGCCATTCTTGAGATAGCTTTCAATTAATACATCATCTAAATCTTCCCAGTCCGAGTTTTTCGTTTTGCCTTTTCCATATATTAAGACAGATTTTAGTGTTTCTCCCTTTGACGAGTGTATTGTGAACACATCATCAGAAGTCAAACTTGAGGATTTCTCTTCTTGAGCACTATCAAAAAATGTTAAAACATCTTTAATAAATCTGTTGTTTTTATTTATTTTTCCTCCCGATAGTTTCCCAAGTAAGTTATTGATTGATAGAACAAGACTATTTGAGTTCCCTTGTTTTTCAATTAAAAAAGTTATCAGTTCTCCAACAATGAGACTGTAGTCTTCACTATTAACTATTTTTTCCGAAAGGATTGATTTATCGTATTGCTGTCCAGGGTTATTAAGAATTATTTTATTAATTAGTAAATCATCCAGTTTTCGTTTAATTTGATAGGTACTTATCCCTTTACTTCCATTATTTTTTTCTACGTATTTCTTACTAGGAAAAAGATCACATGTCTTAGCTTTCAGACGAACTAAAATTTTGCTGTTCTCAACATCGTTCATAAAACTACTGTTATTCTTAGAAAAAGTGGAAATGATTTCAGAGAATGCATCAGGAATTTTACTAGGATCCTTATATAATAGTAAAACAGGTTGGTGCGAGTTTCTCAAATTATTAGAACTTCTAATCGTCTTTTTTCCTGCTATAACATTTAGCGGATTAGCAATAGCTTGTGAAAAACGTTTCGTTTCAGATAAATGTTTCGTCGGAATTGAACTGTGCTTTTTGAAATCTGTTTCATAGATTAATTGATATGGATCACCAATCAACTGAAAAACATGGTTACTATTGTTAAATAAATCAAAAAGAAGCTTAGTACCCAAAGAATTAGTGTCCTGATATTCATCTACAAAAACATACTTAAATCTTTGAGCAATGATTTTGCTATAGTGATTACTACTAGCTAAAAATGCTTCAGATATAGAGAAGGTTTCAGCATGTCTTAAATATCCTTTAGCTAATCTTGCCATTCTAACTGGCTCTATCCATTTTCGAGCATTTTCAAATTTTTTCCATTCATCTGTGTTTTGTAGTACTAATTCTTTTGTAGAACTATCAAACATAAACGGGTAGTTGCAAGCTCTAGAAGCATACGCAGACAAAATATCCTCTTTATCTTTTGCTCTTAGCCAGCCGTTTTTATTATATAATAAAATTCTATAGGAAGAATTCATATACTTGTTCGCACTCGAATCCTCTTCTATGAAATTCAGTGTATTGCACTTGAAATTCTTCTTTAAATACGGAGCAACACAATATCGATTAAAAAACTCGTTTATCGTTCCAATGAAATGAGGGTGTCGCATACTATTAATTCCCAATGATTTTAAGGATTTTACTATTTCTTGAACAGCTACATTGGTGTAAGTTATTACGCAAACCCCTTCAGTTGAACCTTCATCAGATAATTTTTTTAACAATAAAGCGATTTTCATACTTAATGAGGTTGTTTTTCCTGAGCCTGGACATGCATCAAAGTAGCAAGATTCAAAAGAATCAATAAAGCCAATCTGTTCTTTCGAAAAGGAACCACCATACAACAGTTTTGATTCAAATTCAGAAAAGAATGATAAATTAGATAACATTTAACTCATTCCTCCCGCATGTTTTATTGTCTCTACTAAATAATTCAGTTTTGGGCAACTTGTTATTAAATTTTTATACTTGTTGGTGTCAGTCAGAAGCTTGTCTGATAGAAGTTGAGCGCAAATAGCCTTAGAAATCTTTTTATCTATGAAAAAAGAATACACGGTTGTCGCATATTCGAGTTCATCCTCAATCTCTTCCCATTTTTTCTTCATTTTTTCTCTATGAGCTATAAGAGTGTATGCCTGATTTAAGATTATATCTGTTAATTCATTTTTTAGGCTACTCATCAAGAGAGTGTGTTCTAATGTCCAAGGTGTTGAGAGAATTACTTTTGTGTTTTCTACTTTATCAAATAATTTTTCCTTAATAGCTAGCTGCTTTGCATCAAGCATCTCTTGGAAACATGTGGTTGTTTCAGAATAATTGGACAAAGCATTATCAACTAAAGATTCTGCTTGCTTCGTAATAGTAGTCAGGGCTTCTGCTGAGTTTTCAGAATTCTTTGATTTGCGAGACAATCGAACAATCTTCTCAATAATTTCTTTTTTCTCTATAAAGATATGGTTAGTTAGCTCTAATTCATCTAAATTCAAGTTAAGTCCTTGACATATTTCTTCAACCATAGTCTCACTTAAGCGTATATAAGAAACTCCTACATCACTGAAATAACAAGGTGGTTTCAAATCTAAGTCTGTCAAAATAGTAACCGGAAAAAGCATTAAAGGATCTTTTTTTCTTAAAAAAATAGAAGAATATCTTTTGAATGCGAGACTCCCAACATTTACAATTGATATTCCATACCGGTGAAGAGGATAGCCTACGACTTCAGCAATTGTAGGTAATAGTAGGTTTTCAGCATCACCTTCTACAAAAATGACACCTTTAGCAAAAAATAGGTTTGCTTTTGTAGCATCTAAGAATCTATCAAGAAATTTGTAGTCGTCCTCTGATAGTTTTGTCTCATTAGTATCCATTGAAAAAGTTTGGTCTTTATAAATCATAATGATTTTATCAACAGATACAACTGACGAAAGGGTTGTACTGTGAGTGGTTAATATTATTTGAGACTGTGAGTTTTGAATATCATTCTCTAAATGTTTTATAATTCGAAGTTGAGCTTGCGGATGTATATGAGCTTCGATCTCTTCAACCAAGGCTATTCTTGGTCCAATGGTATTAGGTTGATTTAATAGGAGTAATTCTAGGGCTATAAATAGTAAATTCGAACTTCCTAACCCTGAACCAATTTCGTCAAATTTCAATTCAATTTTTCTGAGTAACTCAGAAAACTTAACATCTTTACTTAAAATACTAGCAGAGTGAGGTGTATTTTCATCAAAAAAAACATCAGTAGTTTCTCGTATAGGATTAAGAACAGGTTCATCTAATTCAGACCGTAACGCTTCATAAGCTTTTGAAAAAGATTCTAAAATCTCTTCTGTTTTCTCAGAATTATCAGAGTAAGTTGGCAGACTTTGAATAATTTGAGAAAGTCTAGAATGATATCCAGGACTTAGTTCACTCGAAGCATCTCTTAGAGGCTTCAAATATGTGGTCGCTAATAATTGTCTAGCTTCTTCCAAAAAAGGACTTTCCAAATCCTCAGCACCACCAGTTATTGATCTTCGAATTTTATTTAGTTTATTCATGTCAGAATATAGTTCTGCTTCAAAAACAATTCTAAGAGATGGTGTGAACTCTTTAGTGAAATCAAGCCATTCAAAGTAGTAAGCTTGTTCCTTAGTTGTCAAATCCTCAAACGTGCAAACAATTTTTAGTTTAGTTTCACCCACGGTAAAGTCTTCTTCAGATAGGTAATACCTATCCCTTGTGTTTGAACCTAAACATACTCGGATTGCGTCTATTATTGCTGTCTTTCCCGAATCATTCTCTCCAACCAATAAATTCAAACCCTTTTGAAACTTTACAGTGACACCTGGTTTAACATCGTTTACTTGTTTAAATTTTCGCCAGTTAAAAAGTTCCACATTTCGTAAATACATTATTCCCTTATCCTCCAGTCAATATGCTACAAAATTATCAATTCATACCTCAATAATAGTATAGCAGTTGAAAAAGGGGGATGGAATTTTTATTTTAAGTCATGGTATTTCTGATTCAACAACCTATACTCGTTTGTATTATAGATGCTATCCTTAAAGTTTTATAATTACTACCGAAAGAGATTTCATTGTGGAATAAGAGATACTCGTTATTTGATTTTATAGTGATAGACTAAAATTATTATCCAACAGTACCATCAATCCCATCCGAAACCAAAGTATTCCTAAGGCCATCAATTTTCATTTTATCCGACTTGTTTTTCGCAATATCTGACATTGTCTGTAATTTACTAATCAAGTCATCAAAATGAATCTCATCTTCAGGATCAATATTGGGGTCATCAACCAAACCTCGGATGCCATTCTTTTTCACTAAGAATCCGACATCCAATAACCATCCCTGTAATTCTTCATCATTGGTTTCTCTAGCGAGTTTGTATAGCGTATAAATCAATTCATCATAACTCATTTGATTCCACTCTTTCCTAATTAAATGCGTGCAAAGCAATCTGATAAACAACTTCCTGTGCAACACTATTCCCAGCTTGTTTATACAATTGACTAGCAGAGACAACTTTTTCCGCTCGCTCAAAAGCCCAATCTGGGAAGCTTTGCAGTCGCCAACATTCCCGTGGTGTTAACTTTCGTATTCGCATTTCATTTGTCACTACTCCTTGAGAGTCATTTGTAACAATGGTATTGGCAAGTTGCTTACCAACACGACCACGACGGTTCTTAGATGTTGGAAAAGCGATGTTGATGCTATCGCCAGGATGCGCTTCTGCGTAACCCTTCTTAGTTGCTTCCTTGACAAAAAGAGACTGCCTCTCTTTTGATGACAAGGCAGTCGCTACTTTTGGATGATTATTCAATTTTTTCAGATTATCTAAGGATAAAAGAATTTTAGGCCCCTCTCCTGTTCCAGCGGTGAGGGTGGGGCTAAGGCCCTCACTACGATAAACTTTCCCACTCATTCCGCGTTCGCTAGGATTGAGGTTCCCAACCAACAGTATTTTTGGTTCTTCTCGGGTCGTAAGGGTCGGGGAAATACCCGAAACATCATAAAATCGTTTCGTTGTGTCATAGCCAGGAAGCTCTTTTGCTTTCTCAGCAGTATTCATTCGTTTTATATCGTTCGTAACAGCTGCTGGGTCTTTTCGTTGGACAGGAAATATTTCGGATCGACCACTTCCTCTAAGACGTGCGATAATGAAGGTACGTTCTCGGTTTTGCGGAATTCCAAACCACTTATTGTTACATACACACCATTCGACATCATACCCCAGTTCATCAAGCGTGGAGAGGATTGTACGAAAGGTGTTCCCTTTGTCGTGATTGAGTAACCCTTTGACGTTTTCAAGGAACAGAAATTGTGGTTGGATTTGTTGGGCGGCACGGGCAATTTCGAAAAACATTGTTCCTCGAGTATCCTCAAATCCTTTTCGTTTTCCGGCGATACTAAATGCCTGACATGGGAAGCCTCCGCAGATGATATCAACTTTTCCATGTAATTCCTTCCATTCTTCGTTTGTAATTTTGGTAATGTCATGTCGCGTCCATTCATCCTCGACTTGATGGATCGCTTCATAGCTTTTTCGAGCAAATTTGTCCCATTCTACATAACCAATACAAGTGTGACCAGCTCGCTCCATTCCGAAGCGAAATCCACCGACACCTGCAAATAAATCAATAAATCTTATTGTTCGTTCTCCTGTTCTTCATGCCGAAACATGAGGGTATTTTGTTGTTCATAAATTGTTTGGATCGTTTGGATAAAGTCATGACCTCTCGGTACTAAAGGTGTGTAAAACTCACTAATGACACTATTGCCAGAATCGACATAGCCGCGACCTCGGATTCGTTTTTGAAAGAAGTCCTTGTTGGTCTCACCAAACATCATGCCGTAGCCTAGCTCACTCATTCGTCCCAATGCGACGCGAAACACAAATTGATCCCGAATCCCATCACCTAGATATTTTGCATCGGGTCGCTGGCAAGATAGGATAATAAAGAAGCCCATTTGTCGCCCCAGCATCACAATTTGTTTGATTTTGTTCATCACTTCATTGCTTTCACGACCTAGCATATCCATAAAAGCGACGTATTCGTCAAAGATGAGGAAATGTGGTTGAAGACCTAAGTAGGCATAGTTTTCACCTGTCTTATAGCCGTCCATTTGTTTCATGGTTTCCGTGCGTGCCATCATCTTTTCATAGAATTCATTGAGAGCTGAAAGCATCTCCTCTTTGCGGTAATAAACGTGTGGTAGAACAACTGAAAGGTCAGCCAAATCGGAATTCTTCGGGTCCAAAATATACAACTTTGCATTAGTCTGCAACAAGGTTTCGATCAAAGTAAGGATGAAATAGGACTTCCCACCACCCGTACCACCAGCTATCAACATATGCGGTAATTGATCATAGCCCCAATAGACATTCTTCATTAATCGCAAGCGACCATTCTCCGCCTTGACCTCATCAATACTGATGCGATTGGCTATTGTGTCATAAAGTAAGGTATAAACGACAAAGGATTCTTCTAGTTCCTTATCCACCAGTTCACAGTACAGACCACTTTCCAACTTCTTTTCTAAATGAAGTAATTGGTCTTGATAGCTATTCAATGAAATCTCTACTGAAATAATCAAGTAGCCGTTCTTCATCTGGTAAAAGATTTTAGGAAAGTAAGTAATCTTTTCTTTGCTTTTTGTTGAAGAGAAGTCTTTAAAGAACCCTTCCTGTTGGACCGTTTCGACTTCGTACCAATGATTTTGTAAAATCATTCGAGCCAGTTTTTGTCGATGCCTCAATTGCCGATACCAGTCTGGAAATAAGAGGAATAAGAGATAGGCAACTAGTAGGCAAAACATTACAGAAATACCATTTACTAGAAGCAGTTTCTGCCAATGAATTTGTTGGATTGCTTCATTGATTCGCTCAAATAACGGCAACGAACTACTGATAAATCGAAGGACTTGTTTGCGGTAAACAAGAAATAGTTCCCCAACAAATAGAGGTCCTAAGATACTCAAAAATGTGGAGAAAACTAGGTTCTTATCTCTGGGGCGAATTCTTTTTCCACGATTTTTTATATAAAGAAATGGATTGATCCGTTTTAGCCACCTAGACATCAATCCAACCGTCATATTGCATAGCATCTTGTTGGTCATCCTTGACAAGATAAAAGCGAAACATTCGAGCTTGACCATCTACGGTTAGTTCTTCGGCGACTGAAAGGACGAAAAATTCAACTTTATCATCTAACTCACTGAACTTTTCTAAAATCTCTGTTTCACTTTTTTGATATTCTGGCCTAGTGTAGCGCCTGTAATCATCTAAAAATTGATCAAACCAAATAATAGTTACTTGTCTCATAAATCACGCAAAAAGAGCGTAGATTTTACACTACGCTCAGGGTCCTTTCTTTTATGCATTTTTTTGATTCGGTTGTTGGTTAGGTTTCTTTGCAGGGACGATATTTGCACACTTGATATACCAATCAACATCAGCTCCGCGAAATGTAGGATTTGCTACTGTATCGATAATAGGATCAACCAACAATACTTCTTCGTTGTAAGCAAATTCCTTTAATGGAATATCGGCAGGCACACTGACTTGAATCATTTGCTTTTGACCCGAACTCTTTAAGTCATACGTCCGCTCTTTGACATGCTCGGTGACTTCACCATCCGATCCGCGTTCAAATACTTCTCGACGTAGGGCGGAAAATTTCAACGTGCCAAATGTTTTTTCGTTATCGACAATAATTCCTTCTGCTAATCTCATTCTATTTCCTTCTTTCTTTTTAGGCTTTCACAATGTTTTCGGCGGTTAGGACATAATTCGTAAAGGCACTTTCACCAATTTTATAGCCGACCGCTGAAATTTTTGGATCAACTAGACGCACCTTCGTTTCATAATCAAAATCAATCTCTCCGGCAATTGCTGGAATAGTGACCGTCACTTGATCCGCTTTTTGTACCGATGAGTACAGGTGATAGGTGCGAGACAAGACTTTTAAGCGTCCGTCTTCTCGGCGGCTTTCGACAGAAGCTTCACCCGCAAATTCTAATGTGCCGAATGTTTTTTCCATGTTTGGAATGATGTGTTTTAGTTCCATAGTAATCTCCTCGTTTTATAATTGATTCAAATCGAACCATTGTTTGGATTGTTCATAAGTGGGTTGGACCACTAAAATCGTCTTATTCTTCCGTTGATAGCGTTGCTTCACTAAGAAACTTCGAAAGGCAGTTCGCTGATTCTTGGTTTTTTCTGGGCAATAATAGGCCCACAGTAGATCGTTTTCTTGTACTTGAATGACTTGGTGTTCTTTGAAAATGTGATTGGTTAAGCACCGCCGTTCTTGAACTTGATAAGCAGCGAGTAGCAGCGCTCTTCTTGTTTCCTGAATGACATCAACGGAATTTTCTAGTAAGCTCGCTAGTTCTCGTTGAACACTAGCTTCATCAGTGAATTGAATTTCATAGAGTTTGGTCACGGGCTTTCCTCCCAGTTAAGGCAACTTTTCGATGATAATCCACTATGACTGTTTCTAGCAAACGCTGATAAAAATCCCGCTGTACGGGATGGACGACACGCAGATTATCAGTAGTTGGAAATTGTAAATAGTACCTCTCATATTTTGAGCGGCACAAAGCCACTTCTTTGATGACTAATTGATGATCCAATACCAATTCTCCCATCATCAAGATAGGAGAATCGTCAATCTCCACTAAGTGCATGAATAGTTGTGTGACTTCCATACTAATTGGTTTTGGCTTTTTTCTTGAAGTAATACAACGTTCCGGCAATAGCTAATGTACCCAAACCAAGAAGTACAAGGATGACCGATTGTTTTTCACCGGTTTGTGGCAGTGTTTTCTCTGGTTCAATTTTTTGGTTGGTTAGTTCTGCTTTCACGATTTCACCATCCTCTTTGATTTCAAATGCATGAAGAGAGTCATCCAGTTGATAACCTTCTGGCGCATCGAACTCTCTAAAGTAATAAGTTCCTTTCGGTAAGTTCTCGAAAGTGAAGACGCCTTGTTCATTGGTTCGACCTTCCGTAACGATTGTTTGATCTTTATCTAGAATTTGAATACCTGTGTTTGGTAATAGATCACCCGTACTCACATCCTTTTTCGTCAATTCCAAAGTTCCTTTGACAAGATGGTTTTTCACTTCAAATAGCAAATTATTCTCTGAATCAGTCGGCAATGATGCCTCCTCTTCATCAAATGCTTTGACACCGTCTTTCGTAGAAACCAAGCGGACTACTTGATCGGAAAGAACAAAATAATCACTGGAAGCTTGTTGCTCTTTCAAATAGAAAGTACCAACGGGTAGATTCTTCACAGTTCCAATAGAGTCTTTGTCGATGGTGATGGTTTGAAGGATTGCGCCTTCTTCATCCTCCAATGTGAATACTGCACCTGCGGCAGGATCGGTATACTCAAACAGATAGCCATTTTTCTCTTCTAATGTGGCCTTTTCATTCACTTTCTTAAATTGGAACTCGTTCAAATGTAACTGGTTAAGAATTGCAGTTCGAGCAATTTTTGTGTTGATTTGTTTTTGACCGTAAAAGACTCGATCCTTCCAAATCTCAATTTCCTGGACCGATTGGTTATCCCTCGCTGTAAAAGTAAAATCATATTCTGTTTCATCTAGCACATGATTTTCGCCTGCATCTAGTTCTTTTGCATAGTAGTTTCCTTCAGGTAGCTGTACATCAAAGGTAGCCACTCCTTTTTCAACAGTGGCAAATCCAACCAACGAATTGGCAGGTACTATTAAATCTTCGCTTAAGACTTTTTCTTCACGAGTGAAAAGTCCAAAGACCTGATCATGACCATCTTCCAAACTAATTTCTGGCTTGTTCTCATCCCAAGAATCAATCGATTCTTGACTCTTATAGAGTTTAATTAGTAGCGATTGAAATTCATTGTAAGCAGTGATAGTCGTAGAAGTCAGATCTACTTGTTGTCCGGCATAGGTTAATTCAAACGGAATCGGTGTTGCATCAATCACTAGTCCACTTAGAGCGGATTTCTCAATCGCTTGGTATTTCCCTAAATAAAGAAGCGGTGTGGTTAGCTCGCCTTTTTCATCCGTCGTTAATGTAGCGACTACTTCGCCTTTTTTCGCATGAATCGTTCCGTCATTGGTGATAATATCTTCCGCCGCTTCAATATCAAAAGTGACACCCGCTGCTAGTTGATCATCAAAAACAAAGGAGTATAGATCACCATAATCCGAATCTGTTTTTTCAACGCCTAATGGGGTTTTGGCATGTTTCGTTAAAACGGCTACCCCTTTTTGTGAGTTGTCTTTAAATTTGATTTCGATCAAACCATCATGGGAGCCATCGACTTTAAATGACAGTGGGTCTTTTGCTAGAACATAGCCGTTCGGTGCTTGAACCTCAATCAGTTCATAATCACCATAGGCTAAGGCTTCAGAAAGGATCAAGAATCCTTTCTCATTGGTAAAGAACGTATCCATCACGCCTTCATCATTGAGATTTGGCATCGTCACAAAGTCACCCGTTTGTTTGTCTTTAATTTTAAAACCTGCATCGCTACGAGGAATGGTTTTACCTGTTTCAGCATCCACTTTGACGACTTTGAGTTTTTCTTCGATGACCTTGTTTTCTAGTGCATAATGATGGGTTTCATTTTGTTTACGAATTGTTACCTTAAAAGGTTCAATTGGTTCGTAACCTTCAGGTGTTTTGGTTTCTTTTACGGTATAGGTGTCATAAGGGAGGTCCGTAAACTTCAGATAGCCTTCCTTATCCGTTTTACCAGTGGCAACGACCTTTTTAGTGGTGTCGCTTGTAACCGAAAATTCTACGTTTTCTAAAGGTTTGATTTTCCCATTTTTATCTTTCCAATCATAGTTACCAAATTTGATGAAATCAAACCCACCAGTGATGACTTTTTCTTTCGCCGTAACAGTTTCTATGGTAGTTTCCACCGTTTGACCCGCGTAAGTTAATTGGAAAGGCAGTTTTGTTTTATCTAATTGATAGCCTTCTGGAGCTGTTTTTTCCATCCAGTAGTAATCGTCTAGCAGCAAATTATCTGCTTTCGCTTGTCCATTTTTGATGGTGACTGTTGCGATTCGCTCATCATTCGACGCACGATAAAGTTCATAAACCGCACCATCTAATGAAGCAGCACCCTGTGGTTTTGTGCCAGTTTTTTCATCTTCCTTTTTCAAGATGGCTGAGCCTTTTTGTTCTTGGTCCGTCGCATTGATGTCAGTATGAGTGACTTCAACAGTTTGACTCGCATAGGTTAATTCGAAAGGAATTTTTTCTTTATTCAGTAAGTAACCTTCCGGTGCTTTTTCTTCTACTGCATAATAAGAACCTAACTTTAAGTTGCCAAGTTGGGCTTTTCCAGCAGTATCAGTCGTCATCGTACCAACCTTGGCGCCATCCTTCGTATAGACACCATAGATCGCGCCATCTAAGCGATAATACTGATTGAACATAGAAGAACCGAATTCACGCCCCACCTTGCTTAGGTTGACTTGACCGAGTTGTTCTTTGTTGTTCAGAATGACTTCAAGGGTTTGATTTGGCTCGATGATCACTTCTTTGAGTTCACCTTTATTCACATAGCCGTTTGGTGCAGTAACTTCGGTGATTTTGACTTTTGTACCAGCTTTGATGTCATTCAATTGAGCAAGACCATCGTTACCAGTGGTAATTTCTTTGGACTGACCATTGTATTCAAACTTCAGTTTGGCATTAGGTAGGGCAGCACCTGTATCTTGATCAATCTTTTTAGCTCTAACGTTTCCGTTGAGATTCACTTTGATGTTCAGGCTGAAGGTTCCACCATTCGCCAACTTGAAGGTAGCGACTTTTTGTTGACCTGCCTTGTTATAGACAAAGCTTTGACCGATATTTTCACTACTCGCAATCGCATACTCTAACTTCCCAGTTTCTTTCGAATTCTCTTGAGCCGTCAGTTTTAAAGTATTGCCATTTTTTTCTACCTTTAGGTTCGCAGAATTCTCTACTAAGTTCCGGTAATTACTTAACACACCGGCATTATCAGTCAGCGTAATAGAATCACCAACGTTGAGTTCAACTGTTTGCCCATTGAAGGTTGGTTTGAGGTTGTGGCGATTGACCTCCGCCAGTACTTCATTTTTCCTTGCTTCATAGTTTGGTAAGTTTGTCGAGATGAGTTGATCCCCGAGCTCTTGCCAAACCATAAATTGTGTCATTCCATAATTGTCATTGGTTGGATTCTGTTGATAACCGTAATAAGCAATTAATGACAAGCGATCTTTTTCAGCAATGGTTAATTCCGATGGTTGAAAATCTGAACCAGGTGTTAGACTCACTCCATGCTCAATACAAAATGCTGGTACACCGTCGACTCGCTTCATCCAAACAGATTCATCTGTCCAATGAAGACCACCAAAACGACTGAGATACCAAGAAGAGGAATAATTTGCGACAGGTTGATCAGTGACAGTAGCAGCGAGCGTCAATACCGGATGAATCAAAAAAGCAACCACGATTGTTGTTAAGGTAAACAACGTGGTTGCTTTGCGTATGACTCTATTCATTTGTTTTCTCCATTCTACTTGGATTTTTATTTACTGATTTATTTATAGTGGGGCTCTTGTTTCTTACTTTCATAGAACCTCCAAAGAGGGTGTTGAGTTTGAAAGAATCAACACTAATTTTTAAAAACTAATAGTGAAGTCTATTAACGCAAAAAAAGGACTAGATAGTTTCATCTAGCCCCAATAAAAATCATTTCTTATTTTGTTTTAGGTTCTTTGTTAATCGCTCGGCCTTTATTTTTCGATAATCGAATCCAATCTCTTCCATTAATTCTTCCCAAGTCTTTCCAGTTCTTCGGATGATGGTAGAAGGGGATGGGATAAGTGAGCGATTATAATTTTTTTCAAACTCAGTTCTTGATAAAGAAGCTTCTAAATCAAGTCGTTTAATCTCTGATTTTAGCAAGATTAGCATTTCAAAACTATTCATAGTTTCAGATTTTTTAGTAGCAAAGAAAAACTTCACGTCTCCAAATCGTTTTTTTAAAGTCGATAGTGAGGGTACATTTTGACCAACACTCTTTTCTTCGTACTTACGTTGAGAGCGAAGGTTGTTCGCTTTGATGAAGTCTTTAACGATTTTTTTTAGCTCTTTATCAGAGTAGTTGTTCCATTTGTATCGTTCATAAGGCTTCTTACCCAGAGTCAAAAGCATCTTGTCCCACGAACCAAACCGGTCATTTATTAACCATAAACTAGGTGCTTTACCAGGATTCATTAGTAGCATTTCTTGATAATCTCTTACTGTTTCAATTTTATGTGTATCAATAAATCCACTAATCAAAACTAGTAATTCTAAATCGTTTTTGTCTTTCCAAATGATTCTTTTATCGGTCGTTTTCATCTAAAACATCCTCTCGAAGTTTTATAGAAACTGCACCAATCGCTCTTTTGTTCGCCAGTAGTAAGTGCATTGTCTTTTTTTACCAACGAGTGCAAACCCCGCCTCAAGGCTGCACAATTCGGTAATCGTTTTGGTGTTTTCCGAATGAAAAATGTCGTCAGTGACGCACCTTGGATTTCACCAATTTTGACTACATGGGTAGTCAAAGTGAGAAAATCTAGGAAAAACTAGGGAAAAAAGCACTCAAAACGGATTACATCGTCAAAAGAGCAAAAGAAAAAGCCCTTGATAGACAAGGACTTTCGCAGTTTTTTACTTCGGTAAAGAATCTCAGAAAACCTATCTCCGAATTTCTTTGATACGAGCTGCTTTTCCGTGTAATGCACGTAAGTAGTAAAGTTTTGCACGACGTACTTTACCGTAACGAACAACTTCGATTTTCGCAACACGTGGAGTGTGTAATGGGAATGTACGTTCCACACCAAC
>WPCI01330589.1_pt1 | contig 25103 bp, 30 predicted proteins | sample 5399871 | NCBI WGS metagenome assembly WPCI01 (sample SAMN12869469, study PRJNA574797) | sludge metagenome | isolation source: wastewater treatment of pH7 | place: China:Beijing | collected 2019-05-20 | reverse complement strand
CCATATCTTAATGAAACAAAGGACGAAGGATACAAGACATCATTTTATTTAGGTCCAACTATTTTTGCGGTTTTAAAAGATATGGGCGGTGTTGCTCCTGCTCAAGCGTACCAATCTGATATGTTAGCGGACGACTGGATGATTGTAGAATAAAACCGAACGAAAATATAGATAGTTAATAAGGTGAAGTTTATGCAGGAAATAACGGTGTTTAGGTGCTGAAAATGGCGTTTTTAAGCCAATGTATAAAATAATGAATACCTCATATTCATAGGAAATCACAAAAACACTGATATCAAGTTATTTCCCATCCGTCTTATTTACTTAATGCAAGTTATCGGCAGTTATTCTGTGTATATTATACATTTCCCTGCATAAATTAGTTTTCGTTATGAATTTTTTAAAATAAGATTCTTTGATTAAAATGAGGTGGTGGTCGTGGCAAAATCTAGAAGCCCGAACAGAGATAAAGCATTTGAGATTTTCAAGGAGCACAATGGAGAAATTAAAAATCGAAAGATTGCTGAGATTCTCCAAGAACCAGAAAAAACAATTTCTTCTTGGAAATCTAGAGATAAATGGGTAGCTAAATTGGATGGCTCTGATTGTAGTACTGCAAAAGAAAATGATTGTAGTACTGCAAAGAAGAAACGTAGTACTTCGCAAAAGTTATCGGCTGCTTTAAAAGGAAATCAAAATGCGGTTGGTAATCCAGGGAATCGTAACCCTAAGTATGGGAATAAAAATGCAGTAGGGCATGGTCCACCAAAAAGGAATGACAATGCTGTAACACACGGATTCTTCCGTAAACACTTCCCTGACGAGGTTGCTGACTTGGCTGCTGAGATAATGGAGAAAGACCCGATCGATATGTTATTGGAAAATATAACGATTCAATATACAGCCATTATTAGGGCGCAACGGATTATGTTCGTTGAATCAAAAGAAGAAATGATAAAGGAATTAAAAAAAATAAGAAGTGAAGTTTTCCAAGATGATAATAAAGCCATAACAACAGTACCCACTGAGGAAGAATACGAATTTCAATTCGCGTGGGATCGTCATGCTACCTTTATGAATGCTCAATCCAGAGCGATGACAACATTGGTCAACCTTATTGAAAAATGCGATAAGCTAGCTAAAACAGAAGAACAGCAACTGCGTATTGAAAAACTTAAGAAAGAAATTGCTGCTATTAAGATTGATAGTGATACTGGCCAAAACACAGAGGATTGGAAAGAATCACTTATGAAGATAGCGGAACGTAGACGTAAAATGAAGGAAGCTGAAAAGTATGAGTAATACTTCATTTAACGAGTTTATGGAAATAATCGATGTTTATTGGGATGACCCAGTAGCGTTTGCTGAAGATATGCTTGGTTTCTATCCTGATGAATGGCAAAAGAAAGTACTTATGGATTTGGCACAGAGTCCAAAGGTAACAGTACGTTCTGGTCAAGGAGTAGGAAAAACAGGGCTTGAGTCGGTAACAGTACTTTGGTTCTTATGTTGCAGACCTAACCCTAAAGTTATTTGTACTGCTCCTACAAAGGAACAGTTATTTACTGTATTATGGGCTGAAATTGCTAAATGGTTAGAACGTAGCGAAGTAAAGAACCTGCTCAAGTGGACAAAAACAAGAGTTTACATGATTGGTAGTGAAGAACGTTGGTTTGCTACTGCAAGAACAGCGACCAAACCTGAGAATATGCAAGGTTTCCATGAAGATTACATGTTATTTGTATGTGATGAAGCTTCTGGTATTGCTGATCCAATCATGGAAGCGATTCTTGGTACGTTATCAGGTGAAGAAAATAAATTACTTTTATGTGGAAACCCGACTCGAACAAGTGGGGTTTTTTATGATTCCCATAATAAAGACCGCGATATGTACAAAGCTCATAAAGTATCCAGTATGGACTCACCTCGTACAAGTAAAGACAATATTGAAATGTTAAAACGTAAGTATAACGAGGATAGTGATGTGTATCGTGTTCGTGTATTAGGAGAATTTCCGAAAGCAGAAGCTGATGCTTTTATTCCACTTGAATATGCAGAGCAAGCAGCTGCTACACCTATTCAAATTGATAAGAGAGAACGAATACTTCATTTAGGAGTGGACGTTGCTCGTTTTGGTGATGATGAATCAGTAATCGTACCACGTATTGGTATGGTAGCGACTGAATTAAAAAGGTTCAGTAAGCAAGGTACAACGCAAACTGCTGGTGAGGTATTAAAAGCAGCAAGAGAATATATGAAGCAATATCCATTTATAAGAGAAATACACATTAAAGTCGATGCTGATGGTGTTGGTGGCGGTGTAGTAGACCGTTTAGACGAGGTTGTTTATGACGAGGGGTTGAGTCATATCAAAGTTATACCAATTCACAATGGCTCTTCTGCAAGTGATATAAGTTACGAAAATCTGAGTGCAGAATTATGGGCGAATATGCGAGAGCTATTAGAAGAAAACTTCTCAGGTTACATGAGAAATGAAGCGCCTAAACTTAGTATTCCTGATGATGAAAAGCTTATTTCACAATTAACAACTCGTAAGTATCGGATTTCATCGAGAGGCAAGATTGCTCTTGAGAAAAAAGAAGATATGAAGAAACGCGGCTTGCAATCACCTGACCGTGCTGATGCAGTTATACTGGCATTTGCAAATGTTGAGCCAGCATTTGAATCATTTGAACGTGTATTCTAGGAGGTGCGCTATGTTTGAACGCTTAAAAGAGTGGTTCCGCACCCTTTTTAAACAAAAAGGAGGTGTGAATGTGAAAGAGAGTTATACAGAACTGTTAATGAAAGATAAGTGGGAACCTTTGAATGATATTTTAAAAGAGCACGACAAGATATTATTAGATATTGAAAAAAGACAAAATATATTTGATGGTGATTTTGAAATATTAAAGCGTCCTAAGAAGCGCGATGACGATCCGAACCATCGAATTGTAGTCAATTACTCGAAGCTTATTTGCGGTATGCCAGCTTCATATATGTTAGGTAAACCAGTAAGTTATGATGTTCCTGATACTGTAATTGATAAGGGAGTAAATAAAGAAGTAGTTGAAGAATTTAGGGAACAATTAAAGCATGTATTAGAAGAGAATGAGGACCATGCAGTTGATTATTTGAATACGAAACGTGGATTGATTGCAGGTGCTGCGACAGTCCTTTTTTATTTTGATGAGTTTGGTGAGATTAAATACAAATCATATCCAATAAATGAATGCTTCCCTGTATTCGATTATAAGGGTGATATGCTTGCTGCTATTCATCGTTATAAGGATAGAGTAGGAGATGAGGAAGTTGAGTATGTAGAAGTATATGATGCGGCAACAGTTACTTATTTAGTGCATGAGAATGGTTCATTTGTAATGGATAAACGTTACACTACAAATCCAGTAATTCATTCTATACCTGTTGTACCCGCTGCGTATTTTCAAAATGGAGAATTCGCTAAACCACGGGGTGGAAAGATTCAGTATGGCCCAAGTAATTTATCTGATGATGTCATTTCGCAACTTGAAGAATTAGCACGTTTAGTATCGGATAATTCAAATCGATTAGATGTGTTCTGCGATCCATATCTAGCATTCATAGGAGAATATCCTGACAAAGATAAAATGTTAGAAATGAGAAAAAGCAGAGGTATCGGTATTAAAGGGAAACCAGGAGTAAATGTAGATGTTAAGTATTTAATTGCTGATATGAAGAACGAACCGATTGAATGGCAAGCGAAAACTATCATTAATTCAATCTTTGAAACTTCTCAACTACCTAAAATATATAAGCAGGAAGCACTTGGCGATTTATCAGGTGTAGCAATTGAGCAGTTATACGCTCCACTTGATTTGCAAGTGAATGAGAAGGAAATATATCTGCTGCGATATATCAGACGTAAGTTCATGATTATCACTTTAATGCTAAATGCACAGAAATTAATAGATGGTGGCAATGATAATCCGGCAGAAGCGTTAAAAGAAACGTTGAATCCACGTAATGAGAATAACGATTTATATAATCATAAGTGGATTTGGTGGGAAATCCATCGCAATAAACCACAAAATGTGAAAGAGCTTGTAGAAATGATTATGAAGATCGGTAATGTGGAATTATCTGAGTTCACTCTGCTTCAGCTGCTTCCGTTTGTAGAAGATGTACAAGAGGAATTAAAACGAAAAGAAAAAGAAGCAGCAGAGAAACAAGAAGTGGATTTAACTAACATACAGGGTCACATCGCAAACCGTGATAAACGTATGCAGAAGAGCGATAAAACGGATGATGAGCTATGAATCATGAAGAACTGAAAAAGCTTCAGGAAATGGCAATAGAGCAACAAAAGAAGCTAATTAAGTTTAAAGATGAGCGTATTCGCGTACTGCTTGAAGTGTATGCAGAGTTTTTGCAAGACATAAATAAAGAGCTTTCTTATTTATATACACGTACAAGCTTAGGAGCACCAGAAGATAAATGGGATTGGGACGAAATCAGAAGAGGGAAAGATTTAGAAGCAATCCTAAGGCAGATGGAAGGAAGCATAGAGCGAATTGGTCAAGAAGCTATAGCGACTACATCTACATCAATTAAAACAGTTGCGAAAGTAGATTATGCATTTGCTTCTTATATAGCTGCCGCTCATATTGAAGGTTATATTGTTGTGCCACCAGTTATTCCGCAAAGAGCAATAAAAAAGCTCTTAAATAAGGACTGGGGAAATGGTCATTTCTCTGATAACTTATGGGGTAAAACAAAAAACTTTCAAGAGGAACTTCGAGTGACGTTGCTTAATTCGATGCAACGTGGTGAGGGTTTTCGTAAAACTGCCGCTAAATTGCAGAAGAGAATTGGACAAGAAGCATATAAGAGTGAAAGACTTGTTAGAACTGAAATTATATCAGCTAGTAATGCAGCGAAGAAGGAATATATGTATGACTTTGATGAACGCTGCGACGAATTAAATATGAGCTTACTCGCTGGTGTTAGAGTACTAGAAACGTTAGATAATCGAACGTGCCCAATTTGTCGTGCTATCGATGGTCAAGAGTTCACAGTCGCAGAATCGAAAAATATCGCAGAAATAGCCCATCCAAATTGCCGTAGAACATTTGTATCTGTCATTAAAGGCTTCGATAATTCAAATCGTCAACGTGCAGCAAGGAACCTTGAAACAGGAAAAACGTATCGTACTGATGCGAAGACCTTTGAAGAGTACGCAAAAGAGCAAAATGTAAGTACTGCTGCTGACTATCATAAGCAGTACAGAAAAGAGAAGAAACAGGAGAGTGAAGAATAGTGAAATTACATGAAAAAGTAAAACCGACATTTAGATTACGTTTAGGTAACTTCCAATACTTTTCGGACCCAAATCCGCCAGCTGATCCGCCACAAGACCCACAACCAACAGATCCGCCGAATGATCCACCTGTGACATATACGCAGGAACAACTGGATACGCAGCTTTCTGATGCTAAGAAAGCTGCAGAAACGCAAGCAAAAGCGGATTTATATAAGAAATTGGGTGTGGAGTCATTTAAAGATTTACAAGATAGATTAGGTGCTGCAAAAACGAAAGAAGAAGCAGATGCAGCATTACGTACTTCAAACGAAACTCTTACTTCAGAAAACAATAGTTTGAAGACAGAACTTGCATTTGTAAAAGCTGCTACATCATATAAACCACATGATGCAGATATTCTTTTTGCTACAGTAAAGCCGTTATTACAAGCTGATCCAGATAGTGGCGAGATTACGAATATGAAAGAAGTACTAGAACAAGTGAAAACAGATAAACCATTCTTATTTATGAGTGAGGAAGCAGCGCCAGGTGGTCAAGGAGGTGGTGGGCAAAAAAGACCAGGAAGTACTGCACCAGGTGGTGGAAATCCTCCTGCATCGAAAACAGACTACGATAAAGGTGCAGAATTAGCGAAGAGACGTAGTCAAAAAAATTAAGGAGTGAAGCAAATTGAATCTATATCCTCGAAGTGAAACGATTGTAGCAGGAAAAGAAATTTTACGTGATATTGTTGGTGCTAAAAAGATTACAGTTACATTAGATCACACTGCATTTACACCAGGTGTTATTCCTGCTGGTACATCATTAATCTTTGATGCAACATCAAAGAAAACGCGTCCTTTTGATAAAACAACGGATGCAGAAGCTACAGGTCAAGTCTCGCTATTGTTACGTGATATCCGTATTGGAGAGAACGATGTGCAAGGAGTAGGGCTTGTAGGCGGCTATGTAAATGAAGCGAAATGCCCTGCAATTACAGCAGAGTTTAAAGCAAAAGCAAAAATGCTTGATATTCGATAAGGAGAGTGAAACTGAATGGGAACATTTTTACAATTAGATGAATTCAAACGAGAAACATTAATTGGTTATGTTGAAGCATTAGAAATTCCATTTACCTCAACAACACTGAAATTTTTACCACGTGATAAGCAAATCTTCTCGTTAGATTTCGGAATGGATATCTTCGAAAAACATAACGTAGTAGCAGCAAACTTAAATGAATTTGGCACTCCTGCTCCATTGCGTGATAAACAAGGACTAGCACGAGTATTTGGTGAAGTTGCTAAAATGAACCATAAATACCGCTTTGACGAAAGAGATGCATTAACAATTATGAATCCTCGTCATGATAAAGAGCGTCAACAAATAATTGATAAAGCCTTTGATCATATCGACAATCTTAAAATGGGTGTTGAAGAAACAGAAGAGTACCTACGTACATCCATTTTGTATAAAGGTAAAATTGATTACAATATTGATGGATTTACAATTGAACTACCATTTAATGTTCCAAAAGCAGTGAAAGTATCAACAAAATGGAGTGACCATGAAAATTCTAATCCAGTTAAGGATTTAATCGATATGATGGAGAAATTCAAAAAGGCGAATGCTGGACGTTTACCACAAGAACTCCATATGTCCTATACTTCTTACTTTGATATGTTGCAGTCTAAGGCGATTGTCGCTCAAATTAAAGGAATTGCAGGTGGTGTAGTAACACCGGATGAATTAGCAGTATACCTAAAAAACTGGAAAATCCCACCGATTGTAATGAATGATTTAGAAATCACGTTTGAAAATGGAAAGACAGAACGTTACTTACCTGAAAATCGTATTGTCTTCTTAGGTATTGATGGTAAGAAGTCGCTTGGTTCTACTGTAGAAGGTCCTACGAAAGCGAAAAAAGGACAACCAGGCGTTTACGTGAAAACATGGGAAGAAGATAATACAGATGATGAATTCGTTGAAATCGGTAAAGCTGCATTCCCTGAGTTAAACTATCCATCAGGCGTAATGCAAATCGATGTGTGATGAAGAGCTTAATTACAGCAGATGAAGCGAAAAGCTTATTTGCTGAACTAAATAACGTGAATGATCTGGAAGCCGCACTATTACGAGCTTCTATTTTTGTGTGCTCAAAGGTAAAAAAAATAGATGAGCAAGTCCCTGATGATATCAAACTTGCTGTCTGTTATCTTGTGAAAGACGAGAAAGAGCCGCAGCAGGTGAAAAGTATTGAGCGTTCTGATTATAAAGAAACATTCGCTGATAAAGGTACATCCTATCGTGACCTTGCAATGGATTTACTTGAGCCATACATGCAAACAGGGAACGAATCAGGGGTGTTTTTCTTTTGAGTAGATATGAATCGATACTATTTCACCGAATGACTGTTTCTCGTATTTCTTCTGATGAGAGTGAGTACGACAGTAAGCAAGACTTAAAAGAAGTCGCTACTGATCTTCCCTGCGCCCTCGTTAAGAAAAACCAAAGCAAAGTGAATGAAGTACTAGGCAGAGTCGAAATTGACAACGTCGTCTTCATTCACACGCTTTACCCTGGTGTAAAAGCAGGAGACACAATTGATGTATACGACCCGAAGACAAAATATTTTTTAGGCCGTTATATCGCTTCACAACCATATCCGGTATTTGACCGAGAAGGCATTCATCATTTTGAGATTGACCTAAAGGGGGATGTTACGGTATGAGTGGAGATTTTGAAGGTGGCTTTACCTTAGATGGGTTTGATCAGTGGATGTTGCAAATGATAAGCGTAATAAACCGTGAACTTCCTAAGTTACTTGAAGTATGGGCAGAGGCATTAGCTCTTCAACTTATGACGATGGTTGCTGAGAAAACGCCAGTTGACCAAGGGGCACTAAGAAACTCTTTCTTATCTGCTGGAGCGGGTGTGGATGGTGATGGTGCCGTCTGTTTAAAGGTTGGCATGGGAAACGGCATTGAAATTGTGGTTGGTTCGAACTTAGAATACGCTGAGTACGTTGAAGCAGGTCACAGGACAAGAAATAGTGGAATGAGCCGAGAAGCTGCAAAAAAAGCAGGTAAATGGGTAGAAGGCGCTCATATGTTAGAAGACTCTTGGCATGAATTCGAGCCAGAAGCATTACGCTGGCTTGAGGACAGAGTGGGAGAGGTTATGAATGAACTTGGTTTCATCTGATTTAAAAGCGGTATTGAAATTTCTTCAAGATACAACTGATATAAAAGGATACACAACAAGAAGGAGGCAGGAATCAGATCCTCCTTTTTTTTATCTTAAATCACCAGTCGGTAAGCCGACTAAGGATTCATCTGGATTCTTCAAATATCGGCCGTTGATTCATGGAACCTTATTTTTAGATAAAGAGAAACAGCCGGAATCTGTAGCAATGCTTTTCGAAACGAATATCCAAAAAGCGTTGCTACTTTGTTGTTTTGATATTCCTTTAGTTGACGATAAATATATTCCCTGTGGGGGTCGGTTAGAGGATGTACAGTTCGAAATGAAACAAGTTGATGTTGATGTATGGACTTTCACTGTTAAAGGTGAGAGATTTTTGAGTTTAGATGAAGAGGTTCAGCCGTTACGTAAGGTCCACAATAGTATTAACGTGAGGTGATAGATATGGCCAGAAGTGAAAAGGTAGAAAACGTTAAATCAGCACCTGTTTATCCAGTAGCTGAAATAGTTGAACAAGCTAGTGAATTGTTCAATGTTCCAAATTATATAGCAACTGCAGCGTTACAAGATATTCAAGAAATAGACATAGCCACTGCAGAAAAAAAGATAAAAGCACTATTAAAGAAAGAGGTGGAATAGTAAGATGCCAAAAGCATTTAAAGAAGGGCGTAATGAAGTAGAGTCAGGTTTTTACTCTTATACAGAATTAATTGTTAGAGAAGCGATTAATAAAAATGCACGTGGTGTCCTAATCATGCCAATCAAGGCGGATTGGGGTATAGAGAACACTGTAGTGGATTTAGATTCTCCAGAAGAAGCGAAGGCGAATTTCATTGGCCAAACGGCACATCTATTAGATCTTGCTTTTAAAGCGCCTATTCAAACATTAAAAACAGTACGTCTCGCTACAAAGGATGCGAAGAAAGCAGCATTAGATTTGCAAGCGATCAAAATTGAAGCCCTTTACACAGGGACAAGAGGGAATAATTTCAAAGTAACAATTCGTCCTAAAATCGGTGATGAATCCGCTAAACAGTTAATTCTTGTTGAAAATAACGTGGAGCTTGAAAGAATTACATTTTCCGCAATCGACGAGTTGGTAACGAAAACGAAGGATAGTTTGTATATAACAGTTACTAAGGTAGATGGATCAAAAACAATTGAAGATATTAACAATGTACCTCTTGCTGGCGGTGTAAGTGGTGAAGCAGTGAAGGTAGAGGATTACGCTAATTTCTTTGCCTTAGCAAAAGAAGAAGACTTCAATGGAATTTGTCTTGATGGCGTACAAGACAAAGCTGTTAAAACAATGCTAACCCAATTTGTGCAGACTAGTCGTTCCTCAGGAAGACTTATTACTGGTTACACAGGTGGAGAAGACGCGAAAGAAATCGATTATTATGCAGTAACAAACAATATTCAAAAAGCATCTACGTATGACAGACAATATACAGCTGAAGAAGTAGCCGTTTATGTAGCTGCAGCACTAATTTCCTGCCCACTGAATGAGAGTATGACGCAAAAAGAGACACCTTTCACTTCAGTAGAAAAATTATCTGTAACTGAAACGAAACGTAGATTAGCAGAAGGTAATTTATTATTCTTCCAAGAGGGAAAAACAGTTCGTTTTAACACTGCAGTTAATACGATGACGACGATTAGAAATATCGATGAAGCAGTTGGTATTTCCAAAGAAGCTGATGAGCGCTCTGCTATTCGTACATTACAAAAGGTTAAAGTAGTACAAGCTATTGATTATATTACAACAGCAGAAGAAAAGATTTTCAATCGTTTCATGGCACGAGCGAATACACAGGCTCGTAGATTAGCAGCAGCACAAGCGATTAAGGATGAACTGCTTGAAAAGTTAGCAGAAAATGAAGTTATTGAAACAGGTACATTTAATTGTTATGAAGATCCTCGCCATACTGAAAGTAACGGTAAGGTGGTATATAAAGATGAAGCTTATTTCATTACAGAATACGTTGTAATCGACGCGATTGAAAAAGTGTACAACAAAAATAAAGTAGCTTAGTAAAGGAGAGAGCGTATGTCAGTATTCGATAATAGTTTACCAACTTTAAATACTCGTAAGACTGTACGTGGTAAATATGGCGGTGTTATTGACCAAAAAGGACGCCAATTACTTGAAGTGACTGAATTCGAAGCGAAAATCAAGTTCGATAAAAAGAAGATTGAACGAGCGAATGCATTTATGGAAGGTAACAGAATTATGGGGGCAAGTGGATCAGGGAAAATGAAGGTCTACTTAACAGCAGAAACATGGGAAATGACAAAGGATATTTTAAACGATCCAGATGCACTACTTACACTTATTTCAGAGCTGCATGATCCTGATGAAATGGTAGGTTCGGCCAATTCGAAGGTAGCACTTAAGAACATTTCATTTGATGAGGTAACAATTGCTGCATTTAAAACAAAAGATGTAATTGAACGAGATTTCCCGTTCACTTTTGATGATTACGACTTTCTATAAACAATAAAGAGAGGGGATTCCCTCTCTTTTCTATTAACAATAAAAAAACGGAGGATTATATTATGACTAATTTAAATAAAGAAGCAGTGGAAACTAAAAAATCAAAATTCGCTAGTTTAGAAGATTTATTTGGAGTAAACGTAGAAGACCGTGTTCGTGGAGAAGAAAAAATTCAAGCTATCAATGGTAATAGATTAGCCATTCCATTTAAGTCAATTACAGCAGAAGAAGAGCAAAATATTCGCAAAGCTGCAACTAAGCGTGTCAAACAGCCTAATGGTCAAATCTTAGAGGTTCAAGATGAGCAAAAGTACAATGCGTTATTAATCGCTACAGCTACGGACGAAACTCGTACTGATATTAGATGGGATAGTCCTGAATTAGCCCAAAAAGTTGGTGTTCCTGTACCAAGCCCATGGTTAATTATCCCTAAAATGTTATCTCTAGGCGGTATTGTTACGGCTACACAATACATTATCGAATTATCCGGACTAGGTTCAGGTTCATTTGAAAGTGAGCTTGAAGACGTAAAAAACTAATAAGCACCGACCCGATGGCATCTTGGGCCCATAGGCTGTTTCAACAACATCATATTGATCCTGAAGAGTTTTTTCTCATGAAGTATGAGAAAAAACTCTTTTTAATTGCTTCTTGCTTAATTCAAGACGAACGGGATAAAGAAGCACAAGATAATGCAGCTGCCGAGGCCCAAGAATGATAAAGGCGGTGGAATATGGGTAAAGAAGTAACTGGTAAGATTAGTTTAATGGACGCTATGTCCGCTCCTTTAAAGCGAATTACACAACAAATGGAGCGGACATCGCAAGCTGCAAGACAGTTAAATAGTTCGCTGCGTATACAAAACACAGGGGCAGCAGCATTACAACAAACAACACAGAGAACTGCGCAATTAACCCAACAAACGCAAAGATTTAATGTTGCTATGCAACAAACTAATCAACAAGCGAACCAAACCAGTGATTCGGTACGGCGAACCGGTCAAAGTGCAGTAGAAGCAGGTAACGGAATGAGCCAGCTCCAACAACGTTTTGGCGGTGTGAGTGAAAGAAATGCTCAAATGCTGAACGGACTTGAAAGAGCGCAAGGGTCATTACTTACTACGGGTGCAGTTGCTGGTGCAGCAGGCGGAGCTGTAGTTGCTGGTCTTGGAGCAAGTGTAAAAACGGCTGCTGATTTTGAAGAAGCCATGAGTAAAGTGGCAGCGATATCTGGTGCCTCAAGAGGGGAATTAGGGCAGCTTACTGAACAAGCAAAGCAATTAGGTGCCTCTACTAAATATTCTGCTTCAGAAGCGGCAGAAGGTATGCAATATCTAGCGATGGCGGGTTTTAAAACCGGAGACATCATGAAAGCTATGCCTGGTATGTTGGATTTAGCTGCATCTGGAGCTCTTGATCTTGGAGCTGCCGCTGATATTTCTTCTAATATCATGAGTTCGTTCGGTTTATCAGCTGATAGGGCTGGTCATACAGCGGATGTATTGGCTTTTTCAGCCGCTAACGCAAATACAAACGTTAGTCAAATGGGTGAAGCGATGAAATATGCTGCTGGTACCGCTCATACGGTCGGTTTTAGTATGGAAGAAACGGCAGCAGCAATTATGGCGATGGGTAACAGCGGTTTACAAGGGTCTGTTGCCGGCCAAGCATTCGCAACCTCGCTTGGGCGTCTTGCTAAACCAACGAAGGAAATGTCAAAAGTGATGGATAAATTAAATCTATCATTCTTTGATGCGCAGGGTAATATCAAACCACTACCATCAATTGTAAAAGATTTAGAAGAAAAAACGGGTAAGATGACAGCACAGCAAAAATCAGCGACATTAACAACCTTGTTTGGTGCAGAAGCATATAAAAACTGGGCTGCATTACTTGCTGAAGGTAGTGGTAAATTAGAGAAGAATACCAAAGCATTAGAGCAAGCTGATGGCGCTGCATCTAAAATGGCGAAAACTATGACTGACAACCTCAATGGGCAGATTACAGAATTAACGTCTGGTCTAGAAGGTGCAGCTATATCGTTAGGAAATGCGTTATTGCCTGCGATAAAAATGGTTGTGTCTGGTTTGCAATCCGCTGTAAGCTGGTTTAATAGTTTGAGTGATGGTACAAAAACAACAATCGCTGTTGTCGCTGCAATTATTGGGATTTTCGTTGCGTTAGGCGGTGTATTTGGTATTGTACTAGCGCTAGTTCCAAGTGTTGTATCAGGGTTTACACTTATTGCAGGTGCATTAGGATTAACAGCAGGTGCATTAGCAACAACTATTGGAATTGCTTTTGGTGTAGTTACTGCAGTAGTAGCCATCGGGGCAGCTATAGTAGTTCTTTATAATAAGTGTACGACTTTCCGAGATATCGTGAATGGTGCAATTTCTGGTGTGAAATCTGCATTTGATTCATTGATGGTTAAGGTGAATCAAGTTAAGTCATTCCTTGTGTCTACTTGGTCAGGAGTCAAAGCTATTTTTTCTGGGAATGAAGGAAAAGGCGCTTCTATTTTAGGAGGTCTAGGTTTCGGCCCAGATACAATTAAAACCGTGATGAGCGTTTCCACTAATATTAAATTGGCCATCTCCAGCATTAAAGCCTTAGTGGCAGGAAATGACACACAAGCGGGTGGTTTTCTAAAAACACTTGGATTTTCCGATGGTGCAATCGGGGTTATTTTTGGTGTGAAGAATGCTATTTCATCCGTTATTAATACCGTTAAAGGCTTTGGGGCATTGCTTGGTGGTAACGAAGGAAAAGCGACCTCGTTATTAAGTAGTGCTGGTTTAGACCCTTCTACAATTAGGCAATCCATTAGTGTGATTAATAGCGTAAAAATGGCTATACAAGGTCTTTTCATGATTCTTAAAGGTGGATCGAAACAAACTAAGGAAGGCGCATCTTTCTTAAAGATGGCTGGCATTTCGCCTGAAATGGTTGGGCAAATAACATCCACTGTTTCCGCTGTAAAACAAGCCTTTTCAGGAATTGTTTCATTTGTGAAATCACTTGTAACACAAATAGCCTCTGCATTTAAAGGTAGCGGTCCTGGCATTATGTCAGCTGTATCAACTATCATTAAATCAGTAATAACACTTTTTAAAACAATGCAACCTGTTCTTTCTGTTGTGTTTACAGTATTGAAAATAATTGTAGTTGGTACACTTCAAAATATAGCTGGATTTATCCAAGGTGTTGTTGGTGTAATTCTAGCAATCATTAAAATTTTCGCTTCATTATTTACTGGGAACTGGAAAGGATTGTGGGAAGGGGTAAAATCCTTATTCACTAATGCTCTTATGGCTATCTGGAATGGTGTGCAATTACTATTCGTCGGACGGTTACTTGGTGTATTCAAAGCTGGTTTTGCCGCTATGAAAGCAATCTTTACTGGTGGATGGGCTGCCATAAAAACTGGATTCATGACAGGTCTTACAGCAGTTTGGAATGGCGCTAAAAACATTTTCACAACTTCAGTTAATGCAATCGGAAAAGCTTTGATGACTGGATTTAAAGCTGCATTTAATGGAACAGTTAATGTTGTCAAAGGTTCAGTTAATTTAATCCGTACAGTAATAGATACTGGATTTTCAGTTATCAGAAATGTAATTACTACTGTTTTACAAGTTATTTGGAATGTTTTCCGTCTGAGTTGGAATGGGATAAGACAAGTAGTTACATCTGCGGTTTCCGCAGTGAGAAATGCCATTTCTACAGGTTTAGAAGCTGCTGGGAATATCGTGAAAAACATCTGGACCACGGTGAAAGAATTTACAACTACGACGTGGAATAGCGTGCGTACAGGGGTAACAGAAGCGATCAGCGGCATGAAAAATAAGGTGCAAGAAATTTTAGGTAGTATAAAAGATTTCTTTAAACGCACTTGGGACGATATTTTGAATTCTGTAAAATCGTTACCTGCAAAATTCCTAGAAATAGGAAAAAATATGATGGAAGGTCTTTGGAATGGTATTAAGTCTGCAGCAGCAGGATTAGGAGATAAAGTGTCTAGTTTAATAGACAGTGTTGTTCCTGGGCCGGTAAAAAAACTGCTTGGTATAAATAGCCCCTCGAAGCTTTTCCACCAATATGGTATATGGACTATGCAAGGTTTAGAGGGTGGTATTGAAGCACGTAAGGATTACACACGCGATAAAGCTGTAGAAATAGCTAAAGATGTTAGCGTACCATTTGCTCCTGCTACTCCAAGTAAAGTAGCTTCTGGATCATCTACAAGTGGAAATCAAACGCAAACGACTAGTGTTAAGAATGAATTTAATATTAATATTTCTGGTAGTACAGCAAAAGCAATGCATGGTGATGACGGTACTTTCGTAGAGTTAGCTGATAAACTTGTAAATTATATTGCTGATAAACTAGATGATGCATCTACAGGAAAAACAAAAGTTAATTTAGGAGTGATGGAGTCGTGATATTTCTCCTTACAAAATGGGCAAAATACACCTTTCCCCACACTCCTAAAGGGGTCGGGCCAAAAGGTGGCGATGCCAAAATAGAAGAAGTAAATACATTGGGACAAGGAGTTGTTCCTTTTTTTGATGGGAAGGAACTGGAGGAGGTTACATTTACCTCCTTCTTTTCTTTTAATAAAGTACCTGGCGAAGAAGTGAGACAAGATCCGCTTTCGTCATGTCGTTTCCTTTCAGATCTAAAAAAATCGGGAGAAGTCGTACTATTAAACATTCCTGATATCAATTATAAGAGGGAAATGATAGTGAAGAACTTTGAATACTGGAAAGATGCACCTGGTTATATCGAATTTAATATTACCTTTAAAGAATATCGTGAAATTAAACTTGGATATAAAGATGGGGCAGGAAACATTAAAAGACCGCCTTCCAATGATTTAAATAAATACGCATTAACTGATGGTAAAGTGACTGGCACGCACATGTTAGCAGTTCGTGATGCACCGTCACAAAGCGGTAAAATTATTGGGACGTTAAAACAGGGATCGAGTGTAACATTCGCTAGAGACAGGAAAAACCAATCAGGATGGATATACATTCAATCAGGCAGTTTACATGGTTATGCTGCTGCAAATTATATTAGATAGGAGGAAGAATGATGTTAGAAGTTATTATTGGGAACATGGTAGTAACAGATGCTATTGTTCCTCCTATCAAATTGGATGATGATTATCAGTCGGGACCAGTAAAAGCGGAAATGACTTTGATTTATAAAAAAGAATTAGATGAAATTGATGGGAAACCGATACAAATAATCGTTAATGGAACAACTTGGTTTGCTGGAGTAGTGAGAGCGTACAAAAATGCAAAGAGTCGTAATATTGATATTACTGCGTACGATCACCTGTTTAACTTAGTTAAGTCTAGCGATGAATTTATATTTCAAAATCGTACAGCAAGCCAAATGATACGTTCTATATTGAGCAAGTACAACTATCCGATTAAAGAATTAGTAGAAATTAATACGATATTCCCGCTTATGTACTTAGATAGTAATAGTGCTCAAAGTGTATTTGAAATGCTGATTGTTATTTTATATGAAAGCAAAAAGGTAACAGGTAAGAAGTATTGGATTCGTTTTGAGCCTGAGGGACTACGGGTATTTGAGTGGAAACCTGCAAAATTCATCCCGGTACTAGGTTCAGGATTAACAAACGTTGAAAAGACTGTTTCTACCGAGGAAATTAAGAACAGAATCAATGTTGTAAACAGAGAAAAAAATATATTCGTGTTTAGATCAGATGAAGAATCAGTTCGGAAATACGGTCCTCTGTATACAGTGGAAGATTTCAGTGGTGAAACGGAAGCAGCTGCAATTAGTTATGCCAATAGTTTACTTAGAACAAGGACTTTACCGGAAGTTTCACGGCAAATCGAACATGTACACAGCATAGAAGAGCCACGGATATGGTCCGGTGACTTTATTTATTTGGAAGACCCAACTAGTACAATACTTGGTGGGTACTATGTAAAAAAAGCCGCTTATCAAATCTATAAAAATAGGGTTATTTTTAGTGCTGACATTGCTCATTCAGCTGCTTTGCCAGATAAAGAGTATGTTCCACCGCAACAAAACGATGAAGGGTAGGTGAGAAGGTGGAAAAGCGAGGAATTGAACGTATTTTACATCATATGCACGGACCAGATATAACAGAGGATTCTTTTTCTTTAGGGAAAATCATCACAGCCGAACCGCACGTTACAATCCAAATACACGGATCCGATAAAGCTTTACCGAGTGCATTTTTTATTATGCCAAATGTGAAGTTTTCTAGAGGAGAAACAGTTTTAATACAACGTATATCTGGAGCAGGTGCTACGGATCGGCAATTTGTAGTAAAGCCACTCAATGAAATGGTATCGCTATGCCGTTATACTGGTTCGGAATTTGTATCGATAGTTGATGAAAAAGTGCGCTACCCTGCTTCACAAACATTTTGTCCATGGAATATTAGTCCTGGAACGAATGTGATGTTGCTTCCTAATCGCTTCCCTTCGTCAAATTCTTTATGGGTGGTGATTAATACGTATGCAATTTCCTAAATTACCGCGAATTGAATGGGAACTACCTGAAGTTAATAATTTTGAGAGTGAAGAGGTTGTCGGGTATATGACACCTCTTTTTGATTTTTCAAAGGGTGAATTTTTTACGGATGCTAGTGGAGCGGTTGTACTAGATGACGGACAAAAAGGAATAGCAAACCTTATTGAAAAAACACACCGTGCTCCAAGAGGTGTCTATCGGGTCTACACAGACGATTATGGCACTGAGTTGCGTAACGTATTACTAGATAGTCAACTCGGTGAAAAGGGGCGCATTTTAAGGGTAAAAGAAGCGATACGAGACTCCTTAATTTATGACGAGAGAATTACAGATGTAAGTGAAATAGAAATTACAAAAGGCGAAAAAGATGCTTATATAGCTTCCTATACCGTCTACACAATATACGGTGACGTTCCGGTAAGAAGGGAAGTGAAAGTATGACAGCTCCTGCATGGTGGAATGAAACGGAACAAGAAATATTTAAACGAACACTGAGCCAAGTGGATAAACGATGGGATAAACGAGAAGGCGGATTTATTTACGATGTTTTAAAGCCTTTATCGATTGTTCGATCAGAGCAACGTGAAGAATTTAAGAAATGGTATCACACAAGGTTTGCTCAATATGCAACCGGTGATGATTTGGATGCAGTTGTAGAATCGAGAACCCCTCTGAAACGCTATCCTGCTAAAAAAGCAAAGGGTAAGGTCACTGTTTCAGGGAATGAGGGCACAAAGCTTGCTAAAGGATCTGTTTACGTAGCAGTTCGGTATGACTTAGATAATAAGATTATCGAATATACACAACTAGCAGATGCGACTATTGGCCCGAATGGTAATACAATCGTTGAAATTGAAGCTGTACTTCCTGGTTTAATCGGAAACACATCCGAAAACACAATTGAACTAATCGAAGCTGTATTTGGCGTCGCTAAAGTTACGAATGTAGAGAAAATCACTGGTGGAGAAGAAAAAGAAAGTGATGAGGATTTACGATCACGCTATTTTACATGGCTGCGTGAATCTTCTAACTCTGGGAATATCGGTGATTACATTCGTTGGTCACTTAGTATACCTGACGTGGGTGGCGTGCTGGTCTTTCCTGTGGCGAAAGGGAAAGGTACTGTACAACTATCGGTATGCAATACAAGCTTTACTCCTGCCTCACCAGAATTGGTGAAGAGAGTACAAGATTACATTGCCCCTTCTAACGAAATGGGCGAGGGACAGGCGCCAATTGGAGCTTCTGTATCTGTTGTAGCAGCCATTCCAGTAAAAGTAAATTTAGCTGTATATGTTTCTTCAAAACAAGAAGCAGAAGCATTAAAGCAACAACTGATTGAAGGTATAAATGAATACTTTAAATTTACCAACCGCCTTTATTGGCGCGAAAATGCACGTAAACAATCCATATTAAAAGAACCTTATCAAATTAGTTATTTAAAAGTAGGTTCTGTGGCAGTAGACGTAATGCAGCTTATTCGAGTAAATAGGCTATTAATGAACGGTGAGCAGAAAGACGTCACCATTCAATCTGGTCAAATTGCAGTACTTGGAGATGTGATTTTCTATGAAGGAACGTGATGCATTAGTAGAAGCGTTTCTAAATGATTCCATGAAGGAGTACCGAGATTCGGATTTATTTGTGAATCTTATGCAGATCAGTGCGGGAACTGCCATTGAAGAAAATCAGGAATTTGAAGATGTACGATTGCAGTTTGATATCGATACAGCTACTTGGTCCATTAGTGATTGGGAATTTGAATTCGGTATACAGATTGATAGCAAAAAGCCGTTAGAACAAAGGAAGTCGGTTGTAAAAAGTAAAATGCGAAGCACTGGTTCCACAAGGCTCATGCTGATTAAGAAAGTAGCAGAATCATTTGAGTATGGTGAAGTGGATGTAAAGCAAGATATACCGAATTACACTGTCACAATTACATTTGCGAGTAAATTCGGTATTCCGCCTAACATCGATGATATTCAGTTGGCCCTAAGAGAAATCATTCCTGCTCACTTGGATGTGAAGTTTGTATTCACATATCTAACATGGGATGAACTTGAAAGTTATAAATATACGTGGGATCAACTCGATGCTCTTAAACTAACTTGGGATCAATTAGAAACATATAGAAAGGTGTGAGAATGTGCCTAACTTAACCAATCGATTAAAACTCTCATTGCCAAATGGTAATGAATATGTAAATAGAACAGCATTGAATAAAATATTTGAAGACATCGATAGATTGGTAATGCTGCAGGGCGATTTTGATGTAGCTAAAAAAGAAATCGATGAGAATTTAGCAAAAAAGCTTTCTAAATCAGGTGACACCATGACAGGTGATTTAAAACTTGAAAGAACAGGTACAGCAGCAAGGGACATCCAATGGTCTAAAGATAATGTTGTTCAAACTAATTTAGGTATGAATAGTGCGAATAAACTAAGGTTATATGATAATGTAAACGCCTTGACAGCATTCGAATACGATACAGTCTCAAAGTCCTTCAATGTACTTTCTAGCACTAATCTTCTGAAGAAAACTGGAGATGTCATGACAGGTAATTTAGACATCGTAGCACCTGCTAAGGGAGAAAGAGGTGTATTCCTAAAAAGTCCAAACTTATCAGTATCATTAACTAACTCTGATGCAGGAACTAATCCTTCAGTTAATTTATATGACAGTACAAATAAAGAGTTTATATTCCATTACTCAAAAGATGGAGGTTTTGATTTAAAAGCTTCTAAAACTAACCTTGTAAAGAAAACAGGCGACACCATGACAGGTCCTCTTAAGTTCAACCGTGACCGAGGTATTGCTTGGAATGATGGTGTAAAAGATATCCATTCAATTACTACTGGTGGGGACAATAAGACGTACTTTACAGATGGAGTGAATGGGATAGATTACGCTATTTACGATCCAACTACTAAATCGTTTAACATCCTGCAGAATACCAATCTCTTGAAGAAATCAGGGGATACGATGGATGGCTGGCTAAGATTCCTTAATAATCAAGAGTTACAGTTCCAGACAAAAGAAGGTGTTTCACAGGCAGCTTTAGCTGTAGATGGTGACGGGAACTTTTTTGCTTGGAACTCCCCAGGCGATAAATATCTGTGGTTTCTCAATCGTAAAACTGGGGAATTTATCGTCAATGCAAATAATCTAGTGGCTAAAGGTGGGGACAATCTAACAGGAGACTTCGCTTACTATAACCCTAATCCTATGCAGTTCCGGCCACAAGATAAAAAGTGGTGGTTAATAAATACGAACCAAGAGGGATTGAAATTCATTCCATCAGGAACTACAAATAAAGATGACTGGCAATGGGCAAAGGCTATATGGATAAATCCTGATGGTGAAGTAAACACGCAAGGGGTAAAAGTAAAAGGTGAACGAGTCCTAACAACAAGTGATGCAGAAGAAAAGATTCCATCTAGAAGCGGTAAAGATGATAATGGTATTTTTACAACCTACGAGGAAACACAAGAGGACGGAAAGCTTTGGAAACGATCAGTTCTTTCCAGTCCTGATGCAGATGGTAATTACCTTGTCCGTACCGTTACGTATTACAAAGATGGGGTATCATACAAAACAAAAATATTCGATTTGAAATATGATGAAGACGGTGATTTTGTAAAGGAGGTGCCGCGATGAGTTTTTTAGAGGAACATGGTATAGGTGGGGCGAACCTTGGATTGGTACGAGCAGTAAAAGTATTTGTCCAAAACACCGAGCCAACAACAAAAGATAAAGGTACAGTATGGATCAAGTCTGCTACGCCAGCAACCAAAACTGTATTCCGAGAGTATGGATTAGAGCCACCGAAAGTGGAAGGAACGCTGTGGATCAGTCTTTACGATATTGATATTAAATTCATGTTAGAACGAGCGCTTAAAGTGTTCTCTAACAAAAAAGAAATTAACATCGAGTATTCAAGAGAGAATTTCATTAGTTCAATGGATTCTAGCAAAATTAATGTCTTAAAAAATAAATTTATGCAAGTCTACTCGTTGCTTGGTACCTCTCGTATTTACAAAAACGGAAAATGGGAATGGTTAATCGGTCAATATTGGGATGGCGCAAGTTGGCGAAGCTTTAGCAATTTAGAGCTCAGTGTATATATTGGAACAACCGATAAAATGGTTAAAAAGATTGCACCCGATACAGGGAAAGAGGTTTGGTCAGTAAATAACCATATCGGCGCTGTTAACGATGTGGTTGTTGATAAAAATGGGTATATTTACAGTGCTTCTGGAGCACCGAACGCAGCGGCCACTATAGGTGAAATTAAAAAGATATCCCCTACAGGACAAGTAATATGGTCTAAAAGTTATAGTAGAAGTATTCAGAAGCTAGCAGTAGATAAAGATGGATACATTTATGCATTTAACGATATTAGGCAACTACTGAGGTTTAATCCTGATGGTGAAAGAATTTGGGAAATTAACCAAACAGATTTCTTGGAGGATATCATTGTAGACGTAACCGGAAATGTATATATTAGTTATTCATCTGGCAACAGTCAAATTAAAAAGGTTTCTCCTGGCGGAAAAGATATTTGGAATTACTCTTTTGCGTCAAACAAAGCCCCCAATCTATCTATAGATAGCCAAGGCTATATTTACACATTTATGAATACAGCTGGTAATGATAAAGCTACGTATAAAAAAGTAGATCCAAATGGTAAAGAGGTAGCTACTGCCGCTACCAACGTAGTAGCGATTTTACGCACTACTCTTGATCAATATAAAAATTTATATGCACTTCACACCGATGGAGCGGGTTTATCTAGTCAGCTTGTTAAGATGGGACCAGATTTAAAAGTTACTTGGTCTGTACCAGGTGATATAAAAGATATTACTGTTGATAAAACAGGAAATGTATTTGCGGCTTTCAAGGATTCAGTTAAGAAAATTTCATCAGCTGGACAAGTAGTATGGACTTACCCAATTACAGTCGATTCTGTAAAAACATTAGTTGTAGATCAAAGTCCGTATGGAGCATTCCCGTTTTTATGGGAGTAAGGAGTGAAATGGATGCAAGCATTTATTGCAAACGAAAAAGGGCTAGTTGTAAGTAGACATCTAATGCCGTTAGATGAATTAAACGGATTCGCAAAAAACGCACAAGATGCTATAAAACAAGGCTGGATTTTATATAATGGCGAAATACCAAGCGATAAAATCGAAGGAAATCGAATTGGCCGTGTTTACTACAATAAGCAGGAGAATTCTTTTTATTACGAGTGGGAAGTTATCCAAGCGGATGATTCCAATGCAGATGCACTAAAAGTTTTGAAAAAGCAGCAGGAATTAATGCAGCAAGCATTAGATGAAATTATCATTAACAGCCCAGATAAGGAAGAATTGAAGGCGTTAAATGAGCAACAAGCGTTGATGCAAAAGGCTTTGGATGAATTAATCATTGCAAGCATTTAATAAAAAGGAGCGGATGTAGAATGGCTGAGTACATGGCACAGCGAGTGATTGATGAAGTGTTTACGTATACATTTATTATCGTAAAAATGAAGACTTACAAAGAAAGAATTGATAAATACCTGACTGACAATGGAAGAGCAGATTTAATTACGGATAGCGCACAATAGTGGGCTTTTTTATTTTGAAAAAAAGGAGCTGAACTAATGCAAGAAATTCAAGAGTTAAAGCAAGAGATCCAACAAATTAAATTAGACCAGAAAGATATGCAGCGTGATATTCGCAATCTAGAAACACGTACTACAGTCAATGAGAAGGACATTGTAAATATAAATAAGCTTCTTGATAAAATCAGCGCCAATACCACTTGGATTCTGCGAATTATTATAGGGGCAATTGTATCTGGATTATTGGGATTACTAATGAAGGGTGGCATGTAATATGTCAAAAGAGAATATAAAAAAACGATTCCGCAACTGGCGTACCTGGGTTGCGGTTTTTTCATTGGTTGGATTTTTATTTACTAAATTCGGAATGCCTGAAGCAAAGAACTTTCTTGAAGAATTGCTCCCCTATGTATTTGCAGTAGGTGTCTCACTTGGTATTTGGACAGATCACGAAGAAAAAGGAGAAGATGCTTAATGAAAAAATCAATCAAACTAGCTTCCTCTGTATTTATGACTCTATTACTCCTGTTAAGTTTTGCTACAGGGGCTTTTGCTGATAGAACGCTTATTATTGATGATTTGCCTAAGGTGCCATACCGTTATGGCGTAGGAGCATATGAGGGCGTTGTGGCGCATAGTACTGCGACTCCTGAAGCCCCGGCTATTAATATTCAAAAATATGAGTCTCGTACATGGCGCTCTGCCTTTGTACATTATGCAGTAGATTGGGATGAAACAATTCAAATTGCCGATACAAGATATATTGCTTATGGCGCTGGACCAGCTGCAAATAAACGATTTGTACATGTAGAGTTATGTGAAACAGCGGACTATACAAAATTCAAACGCAGCTATGATAAATATGTTAAGTTACTAGCTAAAATTTTACGTGATCGTGGATTGTCTGCAGAAAAAGGATTATGGACGCATAGCGATGTGACGCATTATTTAGGCGGTACAGACCACGAAGACCCATTAGACTATTTACGTAGTCACGGTGTTTCTGAAACTCAATTTAGAGCTGATGTACAACGTGCATACAATAATGTAGAAGTTTCTGTTCCTGAAAAGCCATCTAAACCAGCGGAGGTTCCAACAGCTGTAACAGACGGTATTGCTTATATTGAAGGTTACAACGTTAACTTACGTAAAGGACCAGATACAAGCTATTCTAAGGTTCGTCAGCTAAATAAACCAGAATCTTATGTTGTATGGGCAGAAAAGGATGGTTGGTTAAATCTTGGTGGAGAACAATGGATTAAGAACGATCCATCTTATGTGAAGTTTAATAAGAAAAGTACAGTGGATTCTTCAGTTGTAGGAAAGCGTGTCGTTTCTAAAGTTAATAATCTGCGTTTCTATGATGCTCCATCTTGGCAGGATAAAGATGTGGCTGGTTCTGTAGATGCAGGACTAGGTTTCACAATTGATGCTAAAGTATCCGTTAATGGTTCACCGCAATACAAAGTACACAACAGTAAAGGAACAACATACTATGTAACTGCAAATGAAGCCTATGTGTATGTGAAATAGGGTAAAAAAGGGATTCCCCGCATTTGGGGAATCCCTCTTTTTTTATTCAGTTACATCAACAATTTCATCAAATTTAAATTCCGTATGTAAATTAAACGCATCTGTACAATGTACCGTATTAGTATATAAATCAATTCGTATGACAGTTATGTACATATTACTAATAAATCCATCCCTATAAAACGAAATAAGGATGTCTTCCTGCCTCTGTGCAGAATCAATTAAAGCACGTTCAACCCGCTCTTTTGTATCCTGCGTAATCATCGGTTTAGGTACTTTGTTCAACTCACCTATTATCTCCCTAATCCCCGCGAATTGCTCTGGAAGTGAACAAAACGGCTGCCACTTGACCATGCCCCTCCCGCGTAATTTAGGTGTTCCCCAACTCTGTTTTTTCATGATGTTCCCCCGATTCGTGTAATTTATGTTTATTATAC